>SWCD01016741.1_pt1 | contig 36053 bp, 33 predicted proteins | sample 4693011 | NCBI WGS metagenome assembly SWCD01 (sample SAMN10267278, study PRJNA491770) | bioreactor metagenome | isolation source: DHS bioreactor inoculated with marine | place: Japan: Omine Ridge, Nankai Trough | reverse complement strand
CCCACATCCGAGAACGTCGCCGTCCCCGCCGGCAACCCCAACGCCCGCACCAGGAACGTCGCCATCTGCTCCCGGGTCACCGTCGCCGCGGGACAGAACAAGTCATTCACGGGTGGATTACAGCCTTTGGTGATCCCCTCGGCAGCGATGGCTTCTATCGCCCCCTCATGAACTGATCCGTTGTCATCGGAAAACGTTCCACCAGGATCGAGAGAGGCGACCGCGGTCGGCGCGGCCCACAACAAGCCGACGACAACCGCACCGATCAAGAGACTTCTAGACACGCGACTTGGAGCCACCGCGTTCACCTTCCGCTGGACACCCGTCGGAGGTTAGTTCTCGCCCGTTCCGTATCCGTAGCTTCTTAGGTCTGAATAATCCGTGACCGCTGCCGACTGGGTAGGAGATGAGTGGCATCAACGAGATCCAGTCGCGCATCCAGGCAATTCAGACCAGGGTGTCGAGTCCGCCGATCGCCGGCCGCTTCGGCGCGATATTCGAAGCACAGCTGGCCGCGGCAAACGCTCAGAGCGAAGCAGCAACCCCAGCCACCACGTCGACCGAAGGATTCTCCGTTTCGCCACTCGGTAGTCCGGCAACAGCCGCATACGGGTCGGGAGCAATCACCCTCGGGATGATGCTCGGGATAACGACCGGGACCACGACTGTTTCGTTCTCCGACACCGTGGCAACGGCCGCCGAGCTGGCTGACTACATGGCGGTCCACAACGTCGAAGCGCGAAATGGCCGTCTCGATACCTCTGAGCTCACTGAAGTCTCCGGAGCCTGGTTTGGCACCGGCTACCTGCTGCCGCCGGCCGCAAGCGCGTGGGAGGAGATGCGATCAGCCGCGGCCGCCGACGGAATTGATCTCCAGGCCACCGACATGTATCGCTCCTGGGAGTCTCAGAACAACGCCTATCTGGCCCATCTTCGCGGCGACAAAGTTGCCAATGTCCTGCCACCGGGAACCAGCGAGCACGGCAACGGACTCGCCGTTGATGTAACGAACGGCCACATCATCGGGGTCGGCGACAAGGAATACACCTGGCTTCGCACCAACGCGGCCCAGTACGGCTGGTATCCGATCTCAAATGAATCGTGGCATTGGGAGTTCCGGGGAACCGGCAACTAGGGGTCGCTCACGCCGAGGATGACGTCTTCGCCAAGGGCTTCCGCAAATCTGATGAGCATTCGGCATTGGCGACAGAGGCGATCTCCAGCCTTGTCCGCGGCTCGAACGGCGAGCCGATCGATGCATCTCAGTCTGGAGCGGGCCTACGACGCTCGCTGCCGGCATTCTCCTTCCTCATACCCGGCAGCCGTAGCCGCCGTCTCCACAGGCCACGATGTGACTCTGGAGCGAATACGACAATCCTTGCCCGCTTTGTAGGCATGGCTGGTATGTTGGGGATGTGCGGGATCCGTCAGCGTGTCGGATCCAGGAATGGTCACCCGGTGTACAGGTGGGAGGGGCCCCACCGCTCCTCCCACCTGACCGGTCACTCCTTATTCGCGGGTTTATGCTGATCGGCAGGTGCCCCTCAGGAGATCCGATGACCGTCCTCAACACTTCCGCAATCCGTGCCCAGTTCCCAGCTCTGCGTCGCGTAGAGAACGGGAGACCGGTTGTCTGGTTCGATGGTCCCGGCGGAAGCCAGGTTCCACAGAGCGTCGTCGATGCGATCAGCTCCTTCCTCACCCACGGCGGGTCCAACCACGGCGGGGCGTTCTCCGCTAGTCGCGACTCCGAGGAGACGCATGAGGAAGCACGAGACGCCGTCGCCGATCTCTTCGGTGTGCGGGACGACGACTACGTCGCATTCGGCATGAACATGACCAGCCTCAACTTCGCCTTGAGCAGGGCGCTGTCGGCGGACTGGGGTCCCGGCGACGAAGTGGTCGTCACCCGGTTGGATCACGACGCAAACGTGTCGCCGTGGCTTCGTGCCGCAGCCGATCGTGGCGCGACCGTGAAGTGGGTGCCATTCGATACCACCACATACCGGTTGGATCTCGAACGACTCGCCGATGTCGTCGGCCCCCGGACGAGAGTGGTGGCCATCACCCATGCCTCGAACGCCATCGGTACCGTCGTTGATGTTGCGGCGGCAACCAGGATCGCCCACGACGCCGGTGCGTTGAGCGTGGTTGACGCCGTTCACTTTGCCCCGCACGGATTGATCGATATCGCTGAGGTGGATTGTGACTTCCTCATCGCCTCGGCCTACAAGTTCTTCGGACCACACCTCGGCGCAATGGCCGGACGCGGCCAGCTGCTCGAGAAGCTCGATGCCTACAAGGTACGGCCGTCCCCAGCCAGCGGTCCCGGCAAGTGGGAAACCGGCACCCAGAGCTTCGAAGCGCTTGCCGGTGTCACCGCCGCGGTAGATCACATCGCCAATCTGATCGGGACCGAAGGAACGAGACGGGAACGCATCATCGGCTCTTTCGCGGCGATCCAGGATCACGCGGTCGCTCTGGGCGAACGCTTCCTTGCCGGCCTTCCCGAGACCGCGACCGTCTTCGGGATAACAGACGACCTGACGGCGCGGACACCGACGTACGCAATCGAACTCGACGGCTTCTCGGCTCGTCGGCTCGCCACAGAGCTGAGCGACCGCGGCATCTTTGTGACCGACGGCGATTACTACGCCGTCGAAGTGATGAAATCGCTCCATCGGTCCGATGGTGGGCTCGTGCGCATCGGCTTCCTCCACTACACCAACAATGAGGAGATCGATCGACTCCTCACGGCTCTCCATGAGCTCTCCGGGAATGGTTGATCTCGCCACCGCGCCCAAAGTCGAGCTGCATCTCCATCTCGAGGGAGCAATCCCGCTCGAAACATTGTGGGGCCTCATCAGCAAATACGGAGGGGAGCCCTCGGTACCCGACCACGATGCGCTCATCGGTCGTCTCCAGTACACAGACTTCTCCAATTTCATAGACACCTGGTGGTGGATGACCGGCTTCATTCGCAGCTACGAGGACTTCGAACTCGTAGCCGAGAGCGTTGCGGCGAGTTTGGCAAGACAGCGAATCGTCTATGCGGAGGCCTCTTTCTCACCGACTGACTTCGTCCGTCACGGAATGACCGCACAGGGAATAGCGCTGGCCATCCGCCGCGGACTCGACCGTGTCGGCACGACCCGGGTGGTCCTCAACTGCGATCTGGTCAGAGACACCGGGGCTGAGCAAGCGGGCAGAACGCTCGAAGCAGTGATCGAGGTCGCTGCGGCAGCAGATGTTCGGGGTATCACCATCGGCGGATCCGAGCACGCCTACCCGCCAGAACTCTTTGTCGACGTCTACCGACGAGCAGCCGCTGCCGGGCTGAGACTCACCGCTCACGCCGGCGAAGCCGCCGGCCCCGAGAGTGTCCGCGGGGCTCTCGATGGTCTGGGTGTTGAACGGATAGGTCACGGGGTTCGCACGGTCGAAGATCCCGACCTACTCGCCAGGGTGGTCGACGAACAGGTCCCCCTCGAGGTGTGCCCGACCTCAAACATCCGCACCGGCGTCGTGCCCGGATGGGACGATCATCCCGTAGGAGCTCTCCTCGCTGCAGGGGCCAATGTCACCATCAGCTCCGATGACCCGACCTTCTTCCACAACTCCGTAGCCGCCGACCTGGCCGAGGTCGCAATGCGATATGAAGCCGACCCGCGCCTTCTCACCGAAGCCGCGATCGAGGCATCGTGGATGACGCCGGTCGAGAAGGCATCGATGCGAGAGACTGTGGCGTCGTGGTGGGACTGTGGAGAGCCTGCATAGCGTTTCCACCGGCGCCGGTTAGCCTCCATCCGATGACCGGACGCAGCCTCGCTATAACCTCAGCACTCCTCATGATCCTGCTCGGTGCGTGCAACACCGAACCGGCCGCGGAGCCGAGTGAAACGGCCCCGGTCGTCACGTCGTTGCCTCCCGTCACCACGACAACGACGACCACCACCACAACGACTACGACAACCACACAGCCTCCAGTCTTTGACGTGACCGTCACCGTCGAGAGCGCGGCCGGCGCCACTGTTGCCGACGCCATCGTGACGATCGGGTCGGAGCAGGCAACCACGGCTGCCGACGGCAGCGTCGTCTTCAGCGGGATCCCACCGGCCACCATCGCGATTCACCGGCTCGGCTGGCTTCCGACCGAGGTGGCTTGGGACGGTGAGGAGACGATGGTCACCGCAACTCTCGAACCGCGAGTGGTGCGGGGGATCCGGGTCAGCAGCTACGTCGCAGCTGATCGCGAGCAATTCGATGCGATTCTCGACCTGGCCGCCAGGACATCTGTCAATGCCCTCGTCTTCGATACGAAGGACGAATCGAGCTATGTCTTGTACGAGTCAGAGTCGGAATTCGCCGCAAGCATCGGATCGGTCAATCCGATGTACGACCCTGGAGAATTGATCGCCGCGGCGAAGGAAGCCGGGCTGTACACAATCACCAGAATCGTCACCTTCGAGGACGACATCTGGGTCCGGGAGCGTCCTGATCACAAACTCGCCGGGACATGGATCGACCCCACAATTCGCGAAGGCTGGGAGTACCCACTGCAGCTTGCGGTCGAGGCTTGCGAGCTTGGCTTCGATGAGATCCAGTTCGACTACGTCAGGTTCCCCGCAGGACAGACCGCAGCCGTTGCCCGAGCCAACAAGCCGACCACTCAGGAGGAGCGGGTTGGCGCAATCGGCGCCTTCCTCGCCGAAGCGCGTGACCGGCTCCATCCCCTCGGGTGTGCTTTGTCCGCCGATATCTTCGCCATCGTCCTGTCGTCCGCTGATGACCAGGGCATCGGGCAAATGCCCGAGTCGGTATCTGCCGTCGTGGATGCGGTGAGCCCCATGATCTATCCAAGCCACTACTCCGATGGATGGCTCGGTTTCCCTGATCCGAACGACTATCCAGGGCCGGTTGTTGCCGACGCCCTCGACTCCGGCTTTCCCCGCCTCGCCGCTCACGCCCAGATGCGCCCGTGGCTCCAGGCGTTCTACTACAACGGATCACAGATCCTCGCCGAGATATCCGAGGCCGAGCAACGTGGTGCGGGGTGGATCCTCTGGAACGCCGGCGGCAACTACCTCGAGTCCTGGCTACCGCCTGCAGAGTGAGACCAAAGCCTGCGGAGGTGCTTGCGAGCCCCCCACCTCCAGAGGGGGACCGACGCCTTGCTCTTGCCGACCGACTAGATGATTGTCCACTCGGTCTGGATGACGGGGCCGGATTCGTCTTCGAGGGTGCAGGTGAGACGGACCGAGCCGGTGGGAACATCATGCAGGGTGAATCTGCCGAGACTGTCAGAGCGAACGGTGCGCTCCTCATCCTCGTAGTGCAGGGTGATCTCAGCGGTCTGCGGGGGCACGAGCTGCCCTACGATCCGGCGCGAGGTCTCTGATAGGACAACGAGTTCGATCTCGACGCCGGGGGTGCTGAATGTCAGTTGTCGAGTCACCTCGGCGCTGCGGACTCCGACTAGATCCTCAGCTGCCGAGTCGAACACAAGGGCGGCGAGCTCGGCGTCGATAGTCCGCCAGGTGAAGGCAGCCTTGGCGGCGTCGAGCACGGCCTCGGGTACCGGATCGGCAGCCTCCAGCGCTTCCGCCAGCTTCTCTAGAAGTTGATCGTCTCTCATCTCGCTACTCATCGTCGCCCCAGCAATCTGCGCAATCGATCGAGACAGCGCGCTCGGGTTGGGCCGATACTGCCGATCGGCATTTCCAGAAGATCCGAGATCTCTTCATATTCCAACGGCGGGTCGGCGCAGAGGAATCGAAGCAGCTCACGGCATTTCGATGACATCTCCTCGAAAGCGCCGAGCACCTCCTGCATCTCCTCATCGTCGAGAAGCCGCTCATCGAGTGTGGGCGCCCGGTCATCAGCAACCTCCACCGAGAACTCGGTCGGGACCGAACGGGCCAGTCGCCGCGACGCCCGGATTGATTCGTTTCGGGCTGTGGTCGCCAGCCACGATGCCAGCCGCTCGGGGTCGCGAATGCGCCCGCAGTGTTCGACCAGTCGCAACCACACTGTCTGACTGATGTCCGCCGACGTGGCCGCATCGAGCCGGAATCCGCGGATGATCGACCAAACCAACCGCCCATACCTGTCGACCAACGCATTCCAGGCGTCCTGGCGACCCTGTTCTGCGGCAGCGAGTAGTTCTGCAACGGTTGCCTCTGTCATCACGAGCAACGATACCTCTGATCCTCGCTTTGGCTCGACCCATTCGGGGTTCCACACGCACTCTCCTGGTTTGTGCCAATAAGACTCGATCGTGGGACTCGTGATACACACAATCCACGGTTCCCGGTTTGTCCCGCCTAGGCCCGGCCCACCCGATATCATCCGGAAGAAGCTGCCGAGGAGGGAAACAATGGGTGCATTCGACGGAACGGGCGATCTGATTCAGGGAGGTCGCGGCGCAACCATTGGTGGGATCCCGATCGCTCACAGCAGCGAGCCGAGCAACTACTACTACCAACGAGGCGTCCTCATGGTGCCGGACGAGGCACTCGACGAGCTCCTCGAGGGATTGGGCCGGCTCGGATTCACCTCGAAACAAGCCAAGATCGAGCCAGCCGGGGCAACTGGAATCACCCAGATCAGGGTCACCACCCGCCGGCCAATTGACAAGCTGATCGAGGACCTCGGCGGGTCTATTCCGGTGGAACCAAGCTATGTGCTATTCCCGGCCACCCATGTGAAGGGCTTCTCGGCCCGCCGGCCGGCCCCGGCGCCCCGGACCGCCATCCCCCGTGGCCCGCTGCGCGGTCGCGGTTCCAACGTGAACGTCGGAGTCGTCGATCTCGGCTTCTTCGATCCCAAAAAGGCCGGGCATCCTGCGTGGGCAACGAATGGAGTGGTCCTCGACAAGGAGACCGATCTCCCCGACCCCGGCGTGATCCACAACTCATATGTCGGCCATGGCAACGCCATCGTCGGCATCATCAAGCAACTGGCGCCATCGGCAACCGTCTACACGAGCACGATCGATTCACAACCAAGCGACGCACCCGGCGGCACGACAGATCGTCGACTTGCCGAGGCGATAGAGAGGCTGCTTGGCAGGCACCGGATCCACATTCTCGTCATTCCGTTCGGCGGTTCGACGCGGCTCGGATCCATGCCGGTTACCGATGCGGTCATCGAGCCCCACCTCGGTTCAACACTGATGGTCGCTTCGGCCGGCAACGACGGGTTGGATCCGACCTTGTATCCGGCAGTCGATCCCGATGTCGTCGGTGCCGGTGCCTGGAAGGCAAAGGCGACCGATCTCGGCTGGCTCACCAAAGCCTGTGCCAATGTCGCCTCGCCCCTCGCGGCCCTCGGGACGCGCACACTCGCTGATTGGTCCAACAAGGGTATCGCCGTCCAACTCGGAGCGGCCGGCGTTGCCGTCCCCGCACCCTTTGTGTCGGCGAACCTGAAGATCAGGTCCGGATCTCTCGATACACCACCCGGGGTAAAAGCAGCCAACTTCTCCGGCTGGGGCCTATTCACCGGCACGTCATTCAGTGCTGCAGTCGTTGCCGGGTGTGTCGCCGGCGAGGTCGGCGGTCTGGTTCCTCCGACGCCGGAGATGCTTGGAGCGGCAGTCCTGAAGTGAGCCTCATCGACAACGCACGTGCGGTGCTCGACGCGGCACGTGAGGATCCGCAATCCGCACTGCGAACCGGTGCGGAGCTCCTCGAGCGGGCGGACGGGGACGAGACTCTCGCTACCGTCCGGTTTGCGATGGGCCTGGCCCATCGCACCCTGGCGAACGGTGCCGAATCGACGGAACATCTCGAGGCGGCCGCCGGCCATGCGGCTGATTTCGACGAGCTCCGCGGCCAGATACTGCGGTCACTGGCGTTCAACTACGCCCAGGCCGGCGATCACGATCTAGCCGACAAGACGATCGCCACCTCCATTGGTTTGGTCACCGGCCAGGAACGCTTCCTGAGCCGCCTGCAGCAGGCCTTCATGCTCCTGATGCGGGGCGAGCACCGTGCGGCGCTCCCTGCGCTCTCAGCGGCGGTTGACGGGTTCACGGCCTCAGGCGACGACGGCTATCTCGAGTTGACTCTGTACAACCGGGCATTGGTTCACATGGAGTTTGGTGACTACGACTCGTCGGTAGCCGATCTCGAGCGCGCCTACGAGATCGGGATCCGCCTCGACCATCAAGTCTCCGCAGCCGATGCTGCGCTGCATCTCAGCCAGGTTCTTGGTTGGCGTGACGACGTCCCCGGTGCGATGGAGTGGCATGCCCGTTCCGTCGAATTGCGGAGTGCCGCCCGGGCTGACAACCCGGTGGCCGACACCGAACACGCTTTTGTGCTGCTGCAGGCGCGCCTGATGCGCGAAGCCGAGCAGACGTTGCGCACGGCTATCCCGCGACTGGTCGCGGCCGGAGATAACCATGCGATCATCATCGCCGGACGCCTCCTCCTTGCGGATGTCCTCATCGAGACCGGCAACCACGCGGCTGCTATCGCCGAACTCCAACAGGCAGCGGCAGAATCGCCGGTCGACGGCCGATGGAGGTTCGACATTGCAGCAGCGCGGCACCGGGCCCGCATCGCCGCGGGAGAGCGCACGACGGAGCTCCTCGGCTCGATGCTATCGACGGCGGATGATATGGAGGCGAACGGAGAAGTCCATCCCGCAGCCGTCGAGCGATTCCGCGCCGTCGGAGTAGCGCTCGAACTCCAGGACCTCGACACCGCCCGTGAGCTGACGTCGGCTGCCGAGCACTTCGCCACCACCGGGCCGCTCTGGCTACAGATACAAGCCTGCACCGCGCTGGCGCGAGTTCGTCGAGCAGAAGACAACAGCCACGAGGCAGAGACGGCGGTACGGGCCGGCATGAGCCGTGTCGATCAGTATCGCTCCGGCATCGGAGCAACGGACCTCCGCCTGCAGGCAGCCGGTCTCGGAGCCGAACTCGCCACCATGGGCCTTGATCTAGCAGTGCAATCGGGTTCAGCGGAGCGGGTCTTCGATTGGTCCGAACGACTCCGCGGCACATCAGCCAGACATCGACAATCCGACCCTGAGGTTGGGGCAGCTCTTGCCGACCTGAGACGAGCTGCGGCTCGGGCCCGAGCCGCAGCGGCGGACGAAGCGGCCGACGCCCGGGAACAGCTCCTCAGGGCGGAGGCAACAGTGACCGCGCTGACTCGCCGACAACGCGGCACCGCCGACAACCACAGTCCCTCTGAACTCCCGCCCATTCAGAAACACCTGGAGGATCGCACCCTCATCGAGTTTGTCGAGGTCGGCACATCTCTATACGCCGTCGTCGCCGATCGCACGACATCGCGCCTCGAGTATCTCGCCAACGCCGTTGAGATCGGCGGCATCGTTGACCACCTCCGCTTTGCCGCAGAGCGCATTGCCCGCCCCTCGACCAGTGCCGCCAGCCGGGACGCGGCGATAGCCTCGGCGACCGAGACGGCAGAACTCTTGCGGATAACCCTGCTCGAACCGCTTGGTATCTCGACCGCACGGATGGTGATTGCCCCCAGCGGGTTCCTGCACAGCGTTCCCTGGACCCTGGTGAGCAACACTCCCGTGGAAACCACCCCATCCGCCGGCGCGTGGATGGCGGCACGAACCTGTGATATCGCCAACGGCAAGTCGCTCGTAGTGAGCGGGCCGGGTCTCGTTCATGCTGCCGGGGAGGTGCGCCAGATCGCCGCCGCAGGCGACGCGCTGGTCACAGAGAGCGTCGCCGACACGACCCGCTATTTGGGTGGGGCGGCGCAGGCGCACTTCGCCTGCCACGCCCGCCCCCGCACCGATAGCCCGATGTTCTCGAGCCTCGTTCTCCATGACGGCGAGCTGACGCTTCACGATATTGAGCGCCTCGATAGATCGCCGGGCACGGTCGTGCTGGCGACCTGTGCAGGAGGGGGAACGGTTCTCGCTTCTGGAGAGGAAGTGCTCAGCCTCGCCGGATCATTCCTGGCCCTCGGCGCACGCACCGTCCTTGCTCCCTTGTTCACCGTCTCCGATGTGGCGACGGCCGAAGTCATGCGCGCACTGCATGCGATGCTCGCGGCCGGTGTCGACCCGGCGAGTGCTCTTCTCGAGATCAGAAGGTCAACCGTGGGAGCAGTTGCCTTTACCGCTGGATCGTTCAGCTGCTTCGGGGCCTCCTGAGAAACCTGTATCAGAGGCCCGCCCGCATGATCCAGTGGTGCAGCGAAGAAGGTTGCTCGGGAACTCGTTCTCAACAGCAGCCGGCGGCGAAGTGTTGGTGGGAATGCTTCGCCACCCATCGGGGGGAAACGGGCAGGGGGTCACACCTCTGCCCGTTCGGTATCTACTGAAGACTCGATCGCCTAGGTCAGTTCGACCGGTCCGTAGGGGGCGTCGAGAATCGCGACAAGCCTGGGTACGGCCCCCACGCGGACCTCGAGATCGACACCGAGGGCACGGAGCATCGGCGTGATCGACTCGGGCACGGGGTGATATCCCCGCAGTTGCAGCAGCTCCACACCCGTCGGTGAAGTGTCTGATGGGTGGGGGCACCCGTCATCCCACTCGATTAGGTTCGGAACCAGGCCATCACCCGCACCGACGGGCAGCGTCAGCCTCCAGGACAGGCGTTCCCCCTCGGGGGTCTCGCGGAAGACTTGGTGAACGTCGCCCGGGTCGTAGCCGCCGGCAAAGGCATGGGCCGCCACTCGCTCGATGTGCTCAACACGAGCCGTCCACGTGACCAGGCGAGGGTGCTCGATGTTCTCGACCCCATACCAGTAGCCCATGGCAGGACGGTGCTGCCCCTCGTCAGGGCCGATGATCTCCAGATAGCTGGATCCAAGTGAAAGAAGAGCATTCCGGGTCCCGTATCCAAGGTGCCGGCCGCCGGCGACGGCTTCAACGCCGAGACGACGTGCCAACTCAGCGACGGCCGCGTCTACATCGGGTGTGGCATAAACCAGGTGGTCGATCACATCACCAACGATACTCCCGACACAGAATATGGGTGACGAAGGATGCGGCTAGCCGCAGGAGGCTCCCCAGGCATCAGCGAGGCTCATCTGGTTGAGTTCCTTCGTCAGGGTCTCCCGTACCAGTTGCCAGGTCCCATGCAGTGCACATGGCTCGTCTTGCGGGCACGTCTCGCCGTTCAGCACGCACACGTTGTTGCTAGTCGGCCCCTCCATCACTTCGATCAACTGCAGCACCGAGATCTCCTCGAGCAGAACCAGGAGCTCATAGCCCCCGTGTGGGCCCGGCGTCGATCTAACCCAACGCGCCTTCACCAGCGGGTTGAGGATCTGCGGCAGGTACTGGCGGGTCGTCTTCAACGCCTCCGCCAGATCTGGCCCCCCGACCCTGGTTTCTTTGACGCACAGTTCCTGCATGGCACGGAGCGCTAGGTCCGTACGCTTGTTGAGATCCAATCGCATAGCTGCAACCTAACAAATATTCCGAACTCCGAACGTCACTCAGATCAGGGCCAAACGTCGCCAAGGATCGAACCGGTCGGTAACCTCACGCGCATTACCGCAATTGGAGCTAGCAGCATGATCATCGACGGATTCACCCACCAGTTGCCGGATTCCGACCCTGGCGAGACCACAGAATGGCTCGAATCTCTGGACACAGTCATTAGCGCAGAGGGACCGGGACGGGCGCGATTCCTCATGGCGAAGCTCATCGAGCGCGCCCGCGCCCAGAATGTCGGCGTCCCGGCCTCGGTCAGCACCCCCTACATCAATACGATCCCGGCCGAGCAAGAAGCATGGTTCCCGGGCGATGAGGATATCGAGCAGCGAATCCGCCGATTCGTACGGTGGAATGCTGCAGTGATGGTCGTCAAGGCCAATCTTGAGGCCGAGGGAATCGGTGGCCACCTCTCCACCTTCGCCTCCTCTGCGGTGCTCTATGAGGTCGGCTTCAACCATTTCTTCCGGGGCAAGAGCGACGGCACGCCCGGTGATCATGTCTATTTCCAGGGCCACGCCGCCCCCGGGATCTATGCGCGGGCATTCCTGGAGCGCCGCCTCGATGAGGATGATCTGGACAACTTCCGCCGCGAAATCGGTGGTGGCCTTTCCTCCTACCCACATCCGCGCCTGATGCCGGAGTTCTGGGAGTACCCGACAGTTTCGATGGGTCTCGGTCCCATCAACTCCATCTACCAGGCCCGGTTCAACAAGTATCTCGCCAATCGCAAGATCGACAAGACCGCCGACTCCAGGGTTTGGTGCTTCCTCGGCGACGGGGAGACAGACGAACCCGAGACGCTCGGCTCGATCTCGCTGGCTGGACGCGAGAAGCTCGACAATCTCACCTGGGTCGTCAACGCCAATCTGCAGCGGCTCGATGGACCCGTCCGCGGCAACGGCAAGATCATCCAAGAGCTGGAGGCGATGTTCCGCGGGGCGGGCTGGAATGTCATCAAGGTCATCTGGGGTTGCGGCTGGGACCCGCTGCTCGCCAAGGATGTAGACCGTGTGCTCGTCGAGAAGATGAACACCACAGTTGATGGTGAGTACCAGCGCTACAAGGCAGAGGATGGTGCTTTCGTTCGTGAGCACTTCTTTGGCCCCGACCCCAGGCTGCGCCGAATGGTCGAGCACATGTCCGACGCCGAGATCTGGAAGCTCCGGCGCGGTGGACTGGACTACCACAAGGTCTACGCCGCCTTCAAGGCTGCAACAGAGCTCACCGGCGCCCCCACCGTCATCATTGCCAAGACGATCAAGGGTTGGACACTCGGTCCCGATGTGGAGGGCCGCAACGCAACCCACTCCATCAAGAAACTGTCCAATCAGCAGCTGCTGACTCTGCGGTCGCGGCTTCATCTCGAAGACGACATCCCGATCGAGGCACTGGAGGGCGATGCGGAACCGCCGTACTTCCGCCCGGCGGAGGATTCTCCGGAACACAAGTATTTGATGCAGCGGCGCTCCGCCCTCGACGGGGTGATGCCGACCCGCGTCGTCAATATCCGCCGGCCTCTGGAAATGCCGGATGAGGCCGTCTACACCGAGTTCGACGCAGGATCGGGCAAGTCCGAGGTCTCGACAACCGGTGCTTATGTTCGTCTGTTGCGCTCGCTGGCCCGTGATGAGAAGTTCGGGCATCGGGTGGTTCCGATCATCCCCGATGAGGGACGTACCTTCGGCATGGATGCGCTGTTCAAAGAACTAAAGATCTACGCATCGCAGGGTCAACAATACGAGCCGGTCGACCACAACATGCTGCTGTCGTATGTCGAGGCCCAGGACGGACAGATCCTCGAGGAAGGCATCACCGAGGCAGGCTCGATGGCGAGCTGGATCGCGGCAGCCACGTCATATGCAACTCGCGGTGTACCCGTCGTACCGTTCTTCACGTTCTACTCGATGTTCGGGTTCCAGCGCGTCGGAGACTCCATCTGGGCTGCGGCGGATGCCAGGGCTCGAGGGTTCCTCGTCGGCGGGACGGCAGGCAGAACAACCTTGCTCGGTGAGGGGCTTCAGCATCAGGACGGTCATTCGCTACTGCTCGCTTCCACTGTGCCGGTCTGCCAGGCATACGACCCGGCATTTGCCTACGAGGTCGCGGCGATCATCAAGGACGGCCTGCGCCGTATGTACGTGGATAACGAGGACATCTTCTACTACCTCACTGCGTACAACGAGAACTACGTTCAACCACCAAAGCCCGATGGCGTCGATGACGGCATTGTTCGCGGCCTCTACCGGTTCGCCGACCGCCCCGAGGGCGGTGGCCACCAGGCAACCATCCTGTTCTCGGGTCCCGCCCAGGCTGCCGCTCGCGAGGCTCAGCAGGAACTGATCGAGCACTACGGTGTCGCCGCCGACCTGTGGAGCGCTACCAACTACAAGAGGCTCCGCGAGGATGCCGTTGACGTCGAGCGATGGAATCGGCTGCATCCCGGGGAATCACCGCGTGTCCCCTTCGTCACCGATTCGCTGTCCGCGGGGACGGGACCAGTAGTTGCCGTGTCCGACTACATGAAGGTCGTGGCCGATCAGGTGGGCCGTTGGATTCCGCGCCGGTACGTGACACTCGGGACCGATGGGTTCGGTCGGTCCGACACGAGAGAGGCGCTGCGCCGCTTCTTCGAGGTTGACACCGGTCACGTTGTGGTCGGTGTGCTCTCCGGTTTGGCCGCCGATGGTGCCATCGAGCCATCGGTAGTCGCCGACGCAATCGAGCGCTACGGCATCGATCCCGATGTTGGAAACCCGCTTCACCGCTGAGCGCGACTAGCGTCGGCCGCATGACCGATCTCTTCGCATTCGACGATGTGCGGGTGACGATCGACGGATCAACCGTCCTCGACGGCATAACCGTCCGATTGCCGTCGAATCGGTTGACGGTCGTCGCTGGTGCTTCCGGTTCGGGCAAGACGAGCCTGCTCCGGCTCTGCAATCGGCTAGACGTGCCGACCGGGGGCGGGATCCGTTTCCACGGGGACGATCTGCTGGTGATGGACCCGCTGCGGTTGCGGAAGAAGGTCGGCATGGTCTTCCAGCGACCGGCCCTCTTCGGCGGCACCGTGCGGGACAATCTGCTGGCGGCGAGACCCCGGGCCACCGAATCAGAGATGGCGAACAGCCTTTCCGGTGTTGAACTCGCTCCTGAGTTTCTCGACCGCATCGGCGATGACCTATCCGGCGGGGAGGCGCAACGGGCCTGCCTGGCGCGGGCGCTGCTGTGCTCCCCCGATGTCTTGCTGATGGATGAACCAACGGCCGCGTTGCATCCTGCGGCACGTAGGGCACTCGAGGCAACCGTGCAGACGCTGCAGCGAGCCGGCCTTGTCGACATCGTGTGGGTCACCCACGACCTAGATCAGATAGAACGAATGGCAGAATATCTGGTTGTGCTCCAATCGGGCCGGGTCCTCTACTCGGGCATGCCAGATTCCGCTGAGGCGGGCGAGGCCTTAGCAACCCTCACGGACGTGGAGGAGACATGATGGGCCAGGGAGACGTTGACGCTCTGGGCCTGGCCACTTCGCTGATCCTGATCGGTGTCGCTCTCGCTGTGTCTCTTGGCCAGCAACTCCGCCTCGAGAAGCAGCTCATGTGGGCGACCGTTCGCGCATTTGTGCAGTTGATCATCATGGGCTTCGTGCTCGCCTGGCTGCTGGAACCCGACCGCAGTGTCCTCTTTTCGTGGCTCTGGGTCGTCGGCATGGTGCTCTTTGCCGCATGGACCGTACGCAATCGAGCTCCCGAGATCCCCGGTCTTTTCTCCATCGCGCTCGCAGCATTGACCGCATCTATGGTCACCACCATGGGGGTCATCTTCGGGCTCGGCATCTTCCCCATGGAGGCAAGAGCGATCGTGCCTCTGGGAGGGATGATGATCGGGAACTCACTGGGAAGCACCGTCCTGGCCGCCCGTCGCACCGCCGATGAGCTCACGGACAAACGCGCCGAAGTGGAAGCTCGCCTTGCACTCGGGCATTCATCGGCACAGGCCGGACGACCATACGTACGCGTTGCCATCAAGACGGCACTGACTCCACGGATCGAGTCTGCCAAGGCAGCAGGACTGGTTTTTCTTCCCGGAGCAATGACCGGCCTGATCCTCGCCGGCGTTGACCCTGTCGATGCGGTTCTGGTTCAGGCAGCGATCATGTACCTCATCCTCGGGACCGCCGCCACCACGTCCGTGGTGATCGGCCTCGGCTCGGTGCGCCGGTTGTTCACCTCAGATCACAGGCTGAAACGCCTCGTCCGCAACTCCAACTGACCGAGCAATACTCGGCCGGGCATGCTGTAATCGCGACACGCCATCGAAGGACCACGATGAAACTCGGCCTGAGCATCTTCCCAACCGACACGACAATCAACCCGGCATCTCTGGCGAAGGCTGCTGAAGAGCGTGGCTTCGAGTCGCTTTGGTTTCCCGAGCACAGCCACATCCCAACCAGCCGCAAGACCTCCTGGGGTGGCGCCGCTGCGGCACCGCCACTACCCGAAATGTACTGGCGAACTCACGATCAATTCGTTTCGCTCATGGCAGCTGCAGCGGCAACGACAACCCTGAAGGTTGGGAGCGGAATAACACTGGTCGCACAGAGGGACCCGATCTGGTTGGCCAAGCAGGTCGCCAGCGTGGATGTCTTGTCAGAAGGCAGGCTGCTGTTCGGAATCGGATACGGCTGGAACAAGGAGGAGATGGCTCAGCACGGCGTCGCCTACACCGAGCGGCGGGCGTTGCTCCGAGAGAAGATCCTGATGATGAAGGCGCTATGGACTCAGGATGAGGCTTCGTATGAAGGCGACAAGCTCAGCCTGGAGCCGTCATGGTCGTGGCCGAAGCCGCTACAGAAGCCGCACCCGCCGATCATCATGGGCGGCGCGGCCGGCCCCAAGACCTTTGCGCACATCGTCGAATTCTGCGATGGCTGGATGCCGATCTACGGCCGGCATCCAATCACAGACAAGATCGCACAGATGCATGCTGCTGCAGAAGCGGCCGGACGCGACCCGGCCACGCTCGACATCGGCGTATTCAACGCACCCCGCAATGTCGACGAGCTACGCAACCTGGCCGCCGCCGGGGTGACCCGGGCACTGTTCGCCCTGCCTGCCGTCGACACCGCGATCGTGCTCGAGAAACTCGACAAGTATGCGGAGTTCCTCAACGAGGTCTAGCCGGTCCGTCGCCGACACCCGCAACCGACCCCAATGCGGGTCATCGCACCGCAACCCGACGTCGGCATTGCGCCTATCGATGAGGGGCCGTTCGGCCCGTAGATTCCTTAGGGTGAATGTGTTGAAATCAGTCGACGCATGGAAGGAAGATCTGGCACGCAGCTGTGCCTGAGGAGGAGACCATGAGTAGACGCTTACCGGCCTTTGGCGTGCTGGCGATCGGCGTAGTTGTGCTGATCGTGCTGTTTGCCAACAATCTGTTCACTGTTGGAACTGCGTTTGAGGAACTGACAGACGCATTCCGCCCGATCATGACCGACGAAGCAATAGCCACCGCCCAGGCCGACGTCGCAGGACTCGGCGCCGTCGCCGAAGAGTTCCAGAACGATGTTGCCCCCGCCGTCGCTCAGGCTCTGCAGATGTCACCAGAGGAACTCAACACGTTCCTGGGTACCAATTTCCCATCGGTGGCAGCGGGTGTCGGCGCCCTTCCCGAAATTGTTCCCCAATTCACCGGCGTAGTCGGTCTGCTTGCTGATCAGCAGTCAAACTTCGAGTCTGCAGACGCAATCCCGACGACAAGCCTGCCGGCAAGCACCGTTCCGTGGATCATCTTGCTCATTGGCATCGGCACGATCGTCGTCGGCATCCTGATGCTGGGCAAAACGGAGAGGTCATGGCTAATCGCAGCCGTATTCGGTGTCCTCGTTGTCGCATTCAGCCTGCTGCTGTCATTCCTGCCGAAATCGACCGCCGCCGACGACATGAACGAGGCGCTGAAGCCTGTCTACAACGCTGAACTTGTGGCCAACTCCGGGCAGGCGCTCGGCGTGGTCGGAGCGATGGGTCAGGAAATGCAGGAGAAGATGCTTCCCGCGCTGGGCCAGCAACTCGGTATGAGCGAGGCGCAGATGGGCGACTTCCTCAGCCAGTTCCCTGCGACTGAGGCGGCATTGGGCGGTCTCGGGGATTCGCTCGGCCGCTTCCAATCGATGGTCACGGCCTTCGATAGCCAGCTCGACAACTACGACACGATCAAGAACACGGCGCTGAATCCAATAGCGTTGATCGTGCTTGTCGCCGGTCTCCTGGTAATCGCATGTGGTATCTGGAGCTTCGTGGTAGACCGTCGCGAAGAGCATCCTGCTGTGCCGGAAGCAAGCGACTGAACCCGCCTGATTGTCCATAGGCGAAGGGCCCCTGGATTCTCCGGGGGCTCTTTGCGTTGTGATCTCAGCGTGCGGAAACGGATTGCCTCGGATCACCAACTGGTGCTCCGGCCGGGAGCGCCAGCGTAAACACCGTCCAGCCATCCTCAGCCGAAAGCGCCAGGTCGCCGTCCATCATGTGAGCAAGCTGGCGAGCTACCGACAGGCCGAGCCCCACCGAGGCCGGTTGCGCTGAGCCACTCTTCGCTCTGGCGTAGGGCTCGAACACGTGATCGCGAAGATGAGCAGGGATACCCTCGCCGTTGTCACGTACCTCGAGCCGAACCGTCTTGTCCGCCTGGTGAACGTTGATCTTGACGATGTTCCCGCCGTACCGTTCCGCATTCGTGAGCAGGTTGCGCAGGATTTGTCTGACTCGCCCACCGTCCGCCCAGACCTCGAGGTCCTCATGCATGACAAAATCCACCCGACCGGAGTGCGACGACAGAACCTCGCCAACCAGTTCGCGGGCCGAGAGAACCTGGGGAGCAATGACAAGCGTGCCCGCCTCGGCTCTGGCGGCCGTGAGCAGGTCATCGACGATGTTCGCAACCTCGCGGCTCTGCGAAGCGATGAGACCGATCAGGTCGGACCGCTCTTCCTCGGAGAACTTGTCGATATGCTCGTCCAGCTCGTGGGCAAATCCGAGCACCGCCGTGAGTGGGGTGCGGACCTCGTGGCTAACCGACGCGATGAACTCGTCCTTTGCGGCGAGCAGTTCTTCCAGCTTTCCTTTGGCATCGCGTCGTTCCCAGTATGCGCCGATCATCTCAGCAGTTGAGCGGAGCAGCTGCTTCTCTTCGGCCGTCCAGTAACGACGACGATCACGGCTGGTGAAACCAATGCTGCCGACCCAATTGCCCTCTGCGGTGATGGGCAGGAGCACTTCGCTGCCGATCTTCGATGCTCTGTAGCAAGCGATCGTCAGCGAGTCCAGATCGGCGATAGCGGTGGTGAAGGCGAGGCCGGAGCCAAGCGCCTCCTGGCCTTCGCTGCCGACTCGCCAGCCCGTCAGCTCCCAGCGCCCCGGGTCACCAACCGCGGCCTCGGCATACAGGATGTCCCGCACAGTCGGCATATTCCCATGGTGATCGAAAGCCTCCTTGGTATTGGTCTCGAGGAAGACCGACATCACATCGACTCCATCGATCAATGCTCCCAAAGCCGATCCGACGGGGTCGACAACATCACGCTTCAGAAGTGCGCGCGACGCCGTAGCCGCTGCTCGTTCGATGCGTATGGTCTTGTCGCGCATAGCAGTGAGCTGTTCTGCACGGGCAATGAGCCGCACGGCAACTACGAGTGCGGCTGCGCTGAGCGTGGCTCCTGCCACGATCAACGCGGAAGCGCCTCCCCAGAGGAGGGCGGAGGCAAAACCCAGCGTTGCGGGAAGAATGAAAGCAGTCGCAATCCCATACGCGACTATGCGCCGACTGACGGGGTCGGCTAGCACGTGCGCTCCATCCTTGGGCTTGCTGGTTTTCGTAGACACGACTCCTCCATGAGTCATGACGCTGCTTTCGGTTACTGCCTTCCTGTCGGCAGGCCCCCGAGCCAGAAAAGCGCTGAGACCAAAGGGCTACCGGGCAACGTGCTGACGAATCCAGGTATGCATCGCGATACCGGAGGCGACCCCGGCGTTGATCGATCGGGTGGAGCCGAATTGGGCGATCGAGTACACCGTCGCGCAATGCTGCTGCATCTCCTCCGATAGACCGGGCCCTTCCTGTCCAAAAACCAGTACGCATCTCTCGGGAAGCTGCGCCGTCTCGAGAGCGACCGCTCCCGGCAGGATGTCGATGCCGAGGATCTCCAGACCCGAACCGCCGGCCCATGAGGCAAACTCCGCGACGGTCGCGTGGTGATGCACATGCTGATATCGGTCCGTTACCATCGCTCCCCGCCGGTTCCAGCGACGCTTGCCGATGATGTGGACCCCGGCGGCCAGGAACGCATTGGCGTTGCGCACGACAGTCCCGATGTTGAAATCGTGCTGCCAATTCTCGATGGCGACGTGGAACGAGTGACGCCTGGTATCGAGATCGGCGATGATCGCGGCCCTGGTCCAATACCGGTACCGGTCGAGGACGTTGCGGCGATCTCCCTGGGCGAGCAGCTCCTCGTCGAACCGCGGATCATCGGGCCAGGGCTTGGGATGCGGGCCAACGCCAACTTCTCGATCAGACATATGCGGCAGGTTAGGTGAACACTGCCGGACCGACCGATGTCACATGACATTTGTCATCAGGACGTCATCAGGGGAACCCCCAATACCCGCGGTAGCGCCGGTCGCTCATTGTTGAAGAATGCAGAAACCACCGGCACTGCGAACCAAGCTCATCTTCTGGGCGTTGCTCAGCGTTCTTTCGGTCTCAATCGCCGAGGTCACCGTCGCTTCGGCACCTTTCGCCTTCGTCAACCCGGTTGAGACAGCATTCCTCACGACCTTCTACGGCAGCCACCTATTGCTGTTCGCCTGGCTTGGCTTCCGCCGGGGGTGGCCAACGCTGCGGGCGTTGTGGCTCGGCGGCGTGCTGTTTGGTCTCTACGAGTTCTACATCACAAAGGTGCTGTGGGCGCCGCCATGGGGTGACGTGATCTCGGTGGCCCATATTGACATCGTCGCCCTCGTCGTACTGGCGTTCTTCTGGCACCCGTTTATGGCATTCATCTTTCCCCTGGCCATCGGCGAGACCGTGGGCACGAAACGCCAATGGATAGTCCGGCAGCTGCCGACGTGGTTCACCGGCGCCTCCCGGCGCAGCACTCTGATCGCGTTCGCCATCTTCGGGCTCACCCACGGCTTGGTGACCGGCTCGCCCGGCATCGCCCTCATCTCGACGGCCTCATCATTGGCCGTCGTCCTTGCAGCCGCCTCGTGGTGGCGCCGCGGCGACCGCCATTCCGATTGGGACTTGCGCGACCTGCTCCCCGATGACCGCCAGGGCAAGGGCATCGCGCTGACCCTGGCATTGCAGTACCTCTTCTTCATCCCGCTGTGGCGAGCCGACAGCCACCCCCCACTGCTCGGACACGTGATCGTGTGGCTCCTGTACGCCGGGTTTGCACTGCTGTTTCACAGCGCCTTGCAGGAATCGATTTCATCGTCGCCCATCGCGGCCGGTTCGTGCGCAGCATGGCCGCGACGTCGGGTGATCCAGTGGGCCGGGGGGCTCCTCTTTCTCTCCACCCTCGGTTCGCTGGGTCAGCCCGAGATCGGGTTTGTGGTCGTATGGGTCGGATCGATCATCGCCGGCCTCAGGATGCTCATCGGGACGCTGCGAGCAGCAACACCGAGAACGCAAGCCGCTACAGGAGAGCTACCCGCCGCCCGTGACGACGACCAAGCGCATACGTCGTGAGGGCCAGGCCGACGGCTCCGACGCTGGCCGTCGTCGTTTTGATCACACGACGTGCGGTTCGACTGAACTCAACGATCGGCCATCCCCTGGCCCTGGCGACCGCCTCGAGACCGTTGTCGGGATTGACCGCAACCGGGTGCCCGACGATCTCAAGCATGGGTAGATCGCTCACCGAGTCGCTGTAGCTGTAGCAGAGCGCTAGGTCGTAGCCCTCGCGGGCCGCCACCCGCTCAATCGCATCGGCCTTCGCCGGCCCGTAGCAAAACGGCTCGGACAGGCCTCCGGTATAGACGTTATCGACGGTCTCGGCCACGGTCGCGATGGCACCCGTCATTCCCAGCTCGACAGCCAGGCTCTGCACGATCTCGATTGGTGAGGCAGTGACCATGTAGGTGTCGCGCCCAGCCGCGGTATGGAGGCCGATGAAACCCTGCGATTCCTTGCGAACGTCGTCGAGCAGACGCGAAATCACGCTATCGGCAAGGGTCATCAGCTCATCGACGCTGCGACCCTCGATGGCGTGCAGGATTCGATCGCGTACGGCGTTCGCCTTCTCGTCGGACGCACCGGAGAACCGGAACGCAATCGCCTTCCAGGCATCGGAGAGCAGCTCCCGGGTCGGCATCATGCCGCTCCGCCAAGCGGCGTGGCCAAAGACAAATGCCGAGGAGCCCGCAATCAGGGTCCGATCGAGATCGAAGAAGGCTGCTGCCCGTCTGCCGTCACCCATGCTTGTGTCCCCTTGTCGCTCCCGGTCACGTTACCCGTATGCGGGGTAAGCGGCTACGACGTGGGGAGGAGAAGACAATCAACCGCGGGAACGATGGCCGGTACGGCACTTGAGGGTACGATCCTCAGATGAAGCTCGAGGACGCGCAGCGCACCGTCGTTATCGACGCGCTACTTGCCATTGGCATGTTCGTGCTGAGCCTCGGGTCAGTTGTGGTCTGGCACACGGACACTGATCCGGTTTTGCGGCCCCTCGACGCCTGGGGCTACTTGCTCATGGCGAGTCAGACGCTTCCCCTCATCTGGCGACGGCGGTTCCCGGTTTGGGTGCTCAGTGTGATTGTTGTGGCGTTCATGTTCGATCGCGCCGCCAATTATCCAGGTTCATGGGCCTTCTTTGGCATCTCCTTTGCGATTTACACGGTCGGAACCCAGCTACCTCCGAGACGATCACTCCTGGTTGGTAGTATCGCTCTCGATGTCGTGCTGCTGTGGACGACGGTCGGGATATTCGTGCTCGACGTGGAGCCCTTTTCTCTAGTTTCCGAGATCGCCGTGCTCGGGTTCCCGCTGCTGATCGGACGGGAGACCTACCACCGCCAGCAGCGCATGGTCGAACTGCAGCGCCGCGCGATCCAGGCGGAGCACGAGCGCGAACAGCAGGCGATTGATGCGGTCAACCGGGAGCGAATCCGCATCGCAAGAGAACTGCACGACGTCGTGGCTCATGAGATCACGGTGATGACCATCCAATCATCAGGGGCACGGCGGATCCTCAACGAGGAACCGGAACGAGCCCAAGCGGCGATGGAGTCCGCAGAGGCTGCGGGACACCGGGCCCTGACGGAAATCAGAAGGCTTCTCGGCATGCTGCGAACCACAGATCCGAGGGCGACTGATCCGCAACCGGGCCTGGCCTCTCTCGACGACCTCGTCGAGCAGATGAACCAGGCCGGCCTGCCCACGACGCTCGAGATCAACGGTGAGATTCGGACCCTACCTCTCGGGATTGATCTCAACGCCTATCGCATCATCCAGGAGTCGTTGACCAACACCCTCAAACACGGAGGTCCGGGCGTCCATGCAGAGATCATTGTGACGTACAACGACGAGGCCCTGCACGTCGACGTGAGGGACGACGGGCGAGGTGCCGCCACATGGCAAAACGAGGCGAAGGGGCCGGGCCAGGGCCTGGTCGGCATGCATGAAAGAGCCGCTCTTCTCGACGGCGCCCTCAACGCGGGACCGCGGCCCGGTGGCGGATATCGCGTCTCCGTCAAGATCCCGATTCCGACACAATGAGCAATCTCCGCGTTCTCATCGTCGATGATCAGGCGCTGGTTCGAGCCGGCTTCGCCATGATCCTCGAGGCCGAGAAGGACATCGATGTCGTCGGCGAAGCCGGGAACGGTGTCGAGGCTCTCGATGCGGCGAAACGGCTTCGTCCCGATGTGATCTTGATGGACATCCGCATGCCCGAGATGGACGGCATCACCGCGACCGGGATGTTGTGCAGCCCTGGGGACGAGCATTGCCCGAAAGTGATCATCCTCACCACGTTCGATCTCGACGACTACGTCTACGATGCACTGCGCGCTGGGGCAAGCGGCTTCCTCCTGAAGGACACGCCGCCGGAAGACCTCGCCGATGCCATCAGGATCGTGGCCAAGGGTGATGCCTTGCTGTCGCCGTCCATCACCCGAAAGCTGCTTGGGGAGTTCACCAGGACGCCGGCGACCCCACAACCCGCAGCGGGTTTGAAGGACCTCACCGACCGCGAAGAGGAAGTGCTGCGGCAACTAGCTCGAGGCTTGTCCAACTCCGAGATCGCCGAAGTTCTCTATGTCTCCGAGACGACGGTGAAGACCCACATCTCGCATATCCTCACCAAGCTGGAGCTCCGTGACCGCGTCCAAGCCGTTGTAGTCGCCTACGAGTCCGGCCTGGTGATCCCCGGCGACAGCTAGACCCGCTCGCATCGCCGTCATCTAGTTTTGGCGGATGTGGTGCCGATATTTTGACATCATCCACGCCGGAATCGCATCACCATGGGGCCCTATCAGTCTTGGCGGATGTGGTGCCGATATTTCGGCGCAGGGTCCGCCAGAACGAGGATTGTCAGACGGCCGGGTGCGCGGCAAGCACGGCTTTCAAGTGGGCGCCGACTTGGTATGGATCATTCTGCACGTCCCACCAGGTGAACCTGAGCACTGTCCATCCGAGCGCCACAGCACGGTTCTGTTTCGAACGATCCCGGCGGAACGTGATTCGATCCATGTGATGTGCCTCGCTATCGAGTTCGATGAGCAGCTTCTGGCGGGGGTAGGCAAAGTCGGCCCGGCACACAAATACTTGATACTCATCCCTCAGCACGAACTGCGGCAGGGGCAGCGGGAGCCCGAAGTCTGCCACTACCTTGCGAAAGCGATCCTCCAGGGCGCTTTCGGTTGCGGTGTCCCACCTCCGACGGTCCTCCAGCAGTGGCCGGATGACACCGACCCCTCGCCGGCCCCGACGCCCAACTCGTGTAACAAAGCGCTCGACATCGGCGAGGGTGAACAGCTCGCGCCGTACGCCGGTCTCCAGCGCCTGTTCAACGGCCCACGGCTTGGTCGCGCCGAGATCGACGACGGTGCGAACCGGCGAGGTGATCGGAATGCCGTCGAGCTCTGTGATGTCGGCATCGATCAGGTCTCGCGATTCGTGAACGGTGACATCTGAACGCTCGAGACGGTCCCACCTCGTCGTGACAACCTCGATGTTGCCCAAGCCCCGATCGGTCAGTCGCCACATCTCCGCAGCAGCCGCGTGTGATACCGCAGTAAGGCTTGTCATCGACAAGACGGCGACCATCATCCGCTGCTGCACTGTCGGAGGACAACCCGTCACTATGAAGACCCCCGGAGATGCGGACTTGAACCGCCCGGCCGCCACCGCGGAGGTAAGGGTGCTGTCGGGGACGCCCAGGTGACGAGCGTCGGCCCGGGTGAAGACGCCGTGCTGACCTGCTGCCAATTCGGCGAGTCTGCTGAGTTCGCTGCTACGCATGTAGGACACTATGAAGTCCAGCGGTGACACGGCCGGATCCAGGCGTTCTTGGCGCAACTCACGCCGAAATATCGGCACCACATCCGCCAAAACTGACAGGGCCCGATGAAGCGAGGTTTTGGCGTGGCTCACGCCGAAATATCGGCACCACATCCGCCAAAACTGGAGAGGCCGCCCCCGGATGGGGGCGACCTCTCCGTGTGCGGGTTGGTCGAGAGTTACTCGTAGGCGATGGCCTCCAGGATGTTGAGCTTGGCGGCGCGGCGGGCAGGCATCACGGCCGCGATGAGCCCGGCAATGGCGCCGAAGATCACGAGGCCGACAATCTGCCCTGCGGGGATCGACAGCACGTCGATTCCCTGCGACGACAAGGCGCCGGTGACGACTATGCCGAAGAACAGACCGACCACGATCCCCAGCAGTGCGCCGATGATCGCAACGATGATGGCTTCCCACATGATCATGCGCCGCGTCTGCCAACGGCCCAGGCCGACGGCACGAAGCAAGCCGATCTCGCGGGTCCTCTCGAATATCGAGAGCGCCAGCGTGTTGACGATGCCGAACACCGCAATGATCACAGCCAGGATCAGCAATGCGTTGAACATCACGAGCAACTGATTGATCTGATCCTCTTGGGACTTCCGATACTCGGCCTGGTCGCGAACACTGACATTGGCGTAGTCGGCGGCCAGGGTGTCAATGACTGCACGGGAGGTCGCTGTATCGACACCGTCCGCGGCCGAGACCGCCAGCACGAAGTCGACGTCGGTTCCATAACCCTCGAAGTTCTCGGCGTAGAAGTCCATGCCGACGAGGAAGTTGGCCTGGACAACGCCGGCTTCGGTGAAGACCCCAACGATCTCGACGTTCTGCAGGCCGGTAGTGGCGAACCCCATTGGAATGGTATCGCCTAGAGCCCAGCCTTCTTCCTCGAAGATATCCTCAACAACGAACACACCGCCCTGGCCGAGTGCTTCCACGCTGCCCTGGACTGTGCCGAGGAAGATCGTGTCATCGATCGTTTCGGTATTGATGCCCATCAGGAACTCGTCGCTGCCGTCACGATCCCAGAACCCGAATCGGAGCGCAGTGACTGCTTCGATCTCCGGTTCTGCAGCAAGATCCTCGCCGAGCTTGGGGCTGAAGCCCCCGCTGAACCCGTCAACGCTCACGACGTAGTCGGCTCGCAGACCCTCTTCGATCGCAGCGCCGGCCGACGCCTTGATGGAATCGCCGAGCACGAAGAAGAAGGCAACCAACGCCAATCCGATCATCAGCGCCGAAGCAGTCGTCGCAGTCCGTCGCGGCTTGCGGACGGAATTCTCGACAGCGAGGGTTCCGGTCAGATTGTCAAATTTGGGCAGCGGCCAACCCAAGAACTTCGCTGCGGGCTTGATGACCATTGAGCTCAACATGCTCACCGCAAGGAACACAAGCAGCGCACCGAATCCGACTGCGGTCAACTCGTTGAGCGGACCAAGGTCGAGGATGTCGCCAAACAGCCCGTTCAGGATCAATGCGAGCCCGGCTGCCAGAACGACAGATCCAATGATCGCCCTTCTCCGATCGGACATGCGCAACCGAACGTCGACGTCCTGCAAGGCTGCCACCGGAGGAATCCGGGAAGCGCGGATGGCGGGAAGGACCGCGGCAAACACCGTCACGCCAAGACCGACTGCCATGCCGATCAGAATGGTGCGCAACGCAAGCGGCGCGTTGGTCGATGGCATGTCGAACCCGATACCGGCCATGACCGCGGTCAAGCCCTGGGCAATCACGAAACCAAAGATGATCCCGAGAATCGACGCAAACACACCGACGAGAATCGCCTCGATCACGACCATCCACACGACCTGATTGCCGGTGGCGCCGACGGCACGCATCAGCGCGAGCTCCTTCTGGCGCTGCCGGACGATGATCCGGAAGGTGTTCTGGATGATGAACGATGCGACGAATACCGCGACCAAAGCGAAGACGAGAAGAGCCGTGCGCAGGAAGCCAAGGCTATCGGAGAGGGCCTCCGACTGCTCCGCTGCTTCGTCGGCTGCGTTCACCGCTTCGACACCGGCCGGCAGCGCCGTCGCGATGGCGTTGCGCACCAGGTCGATGCTTTCGCCTTCTGCAACGATCACTGTGATTGCGCTGAACTTGCCCTCGAGATCAAGGACGCGCTGAGCCGTAGCGAGCTCGAAACCTGCCCAGGTCGCTCCGACGAGGTTGTCTGATTCACCGAATCCGATTATCGATACGATCTCGTACTCGCCGACCTCGATCGGGGTCTGGATCTTCACGGTATCTCCGATGAAGAGGTCGTTGGAGTCGGCGGTGGCGGCATCGATCGACACCTCACCGGGCCCCTCCGGCATCCGACCCTCGCGGATGTTCACATTGCCGGCGAGCCTGAGATCATCGGTCATCGAGCCACCAAGAGTCGGTGGACCCGTCGGGACGATCGCCTCGCCGTCCTTGTCATAGATCACTGCGAGACTGCTGACGCCACCCTCGGCCAACTCCACACCGGGAACGGCGAGAACCGTGTCGAGCACACTCTCGTCGATTGGTGGTGGCCCACTGAAGCCGACATCGAACTCCGACTCGCCCTGGACGATGATGTCCTGGCCTTCGTAGATGTCGTCAAAGAGCTCACCGAATGAGTTGTCGATAGTGTCGGTGAAGATGAAGGTGCCGGCGATGAACGCGACACCCATCATTACCGACATCGCCGTCAGCAAGAGACGCAGCTTGTGCGCAAATACTGTTTTGAGTGCTGTGCGAATCATGACGCTATGCCCCGAACTGGCGCATGCGATCGATGACCGAATCAGGAGTCGGATCCATCAATTCGTCGACGATCTTGCCGTCTTCGAGGAACACGACCCGGTCGGCGTAGGACGCGGCCACCGGATCGTGGGTCACCATGACGATCGTCTGGCCGAACTCCTTGACGGCACGACGCATGAAGTCGAGCAGCTCCGCGGCACTTCTGGAGTCGAGGTTGCCGCTGGGCTCATCAGCAAAGATGATGTCGGGCCGAGCAACCAGCGCCCGGGCCGCCGCAACACGCTGCTGCTGACCACCGGACAACTCCGAGGGACGATGGGAGAGCCGATCGCCCAACCCCAGGATGCCGACGACCTGGTCAAACCAGGCTTCGTCGTGGTCGTCACCGGCGATGAGAAGCGGCAGCAAGACGTTCTCGCGTGCACTCAACGTCGGGATCAGGTTGAAGGCCTGGAACACGAAACCGACTTTCTCGCGGCGGAGCAAAGTCAGGTCCTTGTCCTTTAGCGAGCCGAGTTCAGTGTCCCCGATATATACCGCACCGTCGGTAAGCACGTCGAGACCTGCAATGCAGTGCAGCAGTGTCGACTTGCCACTCCCCGAAGGGCCCATGATCGCGGTGAACATCCCGGCTTGGAACTCGGCGCTAACGCCGTCGAGGGCGCGCACCTCGGTGTCGCCTTCGCCATAGACCTTGAATCCGGTCTCGATCCGAGCCGCGATCTCGCGGGTAGCTTGCATGGTTGTCATCGATACATCTCCTTAAAAACCCTTGTATGAGTCACCCCTCACGAAGGTAGAGCCTCCAGTAGCGTGAGAGTCAAGAGCAAACCTATGGCAAACCCGGTTGGTTGGCGTCAGCCGGACGGGTGATTCATCGGTCATCCCAGAGGACGATTCCGACCCGTAGACCTAAGATCGGCAGATGGGTCCTATCGTTCTTGTCCATGGTGCCGGCCTGAGTGCCGGCTGCTGGCAGCACCAGACTGAGCACTTCGCTGATGCCCTGGCCGTCGATCTTCCCGGGCATGGACGCTCGACCGAACCTGCGATGGACAGCGTCACCGACTACGCAACCTGGCTCGGTCGGTACGTCAGAAGAACCGGACCAGAACCGGTCATCCTGGTGGGCCACTCCATGGGCTCGCTCATTGCCCTGGAAACGGCTGCGCTCAATCCCGACATGGTTGGTGGCCTGGTATTGATCTCCACATCTGCCGAGATGCGGGTTCATCATGACCTCCTCACCGCCGCCAGGAACAAGGATGCCTCGGCTGCAGCAATGGTGATCAAGTGGAGTCTGCCCGACCGCGGGCATGGAAGGCCCAAGGACTGGGTACTCCAGATCTCGAGCGACTTCATGGAGGCTGCGGCAAGCGGGCTTATGGCCGATGACCTCACCGCATGCGACTCGTATCGGGATGCCGTTGCCATGGCGGAGAGAGTTCGATGTCCCACTCTGTTCCTTCTCGCCGAGAAGGACATCATGACCAAGCCGGCCACAGCGCAGCCACTGGCCGCTGCGATCAGCGATGCGCGCATCGTTGTCGTCGAGAAGGTCGGGCACATGTTGCCGCTCGAAAAACCCGATGAGGTCAACGAAGCGATCAGCCTGTTCTTGAGCATCGACTGAAGCTGTATCGCATCGGTTGCACTACCTTGTCCCGATGAGGAAAGCAATGTCTGCGTTGGTGGTGGTTGCCGTCGCCGTTGCCGGGTGTGGCACGGTGGGGGCATCAGATGGGCCTCCCGAGGCGATTGCCCTTACCTCGCTGGCTCCGGTGGATACCACGACGACCTCAACGGCCCCGGTAGCTATAACGATCGTCGCTGCCGATCCGACGTCGACAACCCGCGTGCCGGTCCCCCCGTCGACAACCACTCCACCGTTGCCGACAACGACGCTCCCCCCGGATCCGCCCACATTCGAATACGCAATACATCCGATGACCGAAGAGACGGTTGCCTCGAGCTGGAACGAGGATTGCCCGTTGCATTGGGAAGAGCTGACGCTTCTCTCGCTCAAGTACTGGAACTTCGATGGCAGGCCGGTGATGGGGCGGATGGTCATCAACACGAGCGTTGTCGATGACGTCGTTGTTGCGTTCGAGAAACTGTTCGACATGAGGTTCCCGATCGAGCGGATCGCACTCGTCGATGATTACGGCGGTGATGACAAGGCGGCCATGCGGGCGAACGTCACTTCGGGCTTCAACTGTCGTTACGTCGACGGCACCGAGCGCTGGTCGAACCATGCCTTCGGTCTGGCCATCGACATCAACCCCCTCATCAACCCGTGGGCACGGGAGGGAAACGTTCTGCCCCTCGAAGGGACCAGATACGCCGATAATCGGACCGACCCGATCGCCGGCATGATCAACGAAGGGGACCGGGTGATCAGCGTCTTTGACCAGGTCGGCTGGTCTTGGGGCGGCGTCTGGGCTTCCGCCGACTACATGCACTTCTCCAAGCCCGGTAACTAGCCGGCTGAGGGATTCGGCCCTGCAGTCGCATGCCGCCCCTCCTTCTGCGAGGAACTCTCCCGAGGAAGGCAGGATATTTCTCGTGACAAACGAACGTTCGTTTGTTTAGTATGCCGCCGGTCACGGGAGGGAAAGCCAATGACAGACCGGTTCAACGCGACCATCGCCGCCGACGAGAAAGTGGAACCACGGGATTGGATGCCCGATGGCTATCGCAAGACGCTGATTCGCCAGATTGCGCAGCATGCCCACTCCGAGGTCATCGGGATGCAGCCGGAAGGGAACTGGATCACGCGCGCTCCTTCGTTGAAGCGAAAGGCCATTCTGATTGCGAAGGTACAGGACGAAGCCGGCCACGGGCTCTATCTGTACTCTGCTGCTGAGACTCTGGGCGTCTCCCGACACGAGCTCGTAGACCTTCTCCACCAGGAGAAGCAGAAGTACTCGTCGATTTTCAACTACCCGACCCTCAACTGGGCCGACATCGGCACAATCGGCTGGCTTGTGGACGGCGCCGCTATCACCAACCAGGTCATGCTCACCCGCACTTCCTACGGCCCGTACGCCCGGGCGATGCACCGGATCTGCCGGGAGGAAAGCTTCCATCAGCGTCAGGGCTACGAGCTGATACTCACGTTGATGCGGGGCTCAGCAGAGCAACAGGAGATGGCCCAGGACTCCATGAACCGCTGGTGGTGGCCGGCACTGATGATGTTCGGGCCTCAGGACTCTGAGTCTCCGCACACCCAGCAGTCGATGGAGTGGAAGATCAAACGCATCAGCAACGACGATCTTCGCCAGAAGTTCGTCGATGCAACGGTCCCCCAGGCTGAGTTCGCCGGCCTGACCATCCCCGACCCCGATCTCGAGTGGAATGAGGAACGGGGCCATTACGACTTCGGCGAGATCGACTGGGACGAGTTCTGGTCCGTAGTGACCGGCAACGGGCCCTGCAATCGGGAACGGATGGACCACAAACGTAGGGCTTGGGCCGAGGGTGCCTGGGTCCGCGATGCCGCCGCCGCATACGCCGCCAAGCAGAGCTCGAGGAGAACGGCGTGAGCTACGAGGTTCCCCACATGGACGGTGACGACGAAATCCAATACGGATCGTTGCCAGAGGGCGGTTGGCCACGCTGGGAGGCCTTCGTCCGTCAGAACGGTGGCTTGGCCCATGTCTACTCCGAGTCCGTCCATGCCCCCGACGGAGAGACCGCGCTGCTCAATGCTCGGGACGCGTATCTGCGTCGTGTCGAAGGGGTGAGCCTTTGGGTCGCTCCGGCAGCTTCCGTCTACGTTTGGGAATCCGATAGCCCCGATCCCGCCCCAAAAGACGAGAACCCCGGCGAGTCCTCCCTGTGGGAAGTCTTCGTTCGTCATCGCCGCGGGCTGGCCCACGTCCATGCCGGCTCGCTGAACGCAACGGGTCCGGCCGACGCAGTCATAAAGGCTCAGAAGGTCTACCTCACCCGGGACGACGGGGTCGGCGTGTGGGTCATCCCCTCGTGCGACATCTTCGCCGCCGACCCTGTCGACGCCGCTGCACTATTTGAGCCGTTCGCAGACAAGGACTATCGGTACCCCACGTACTACGACATCCCCGAGGAAGTGGGGTACATGTGAGCCGTCTCTACGACTACGTCGTCCGTCACGCCGATGACAATCTGATCCTGTCGCAACGCCTGTCCGAGTACATCTCCCATGCTCCGGAGCTCGAGGAGGATCTCGCAATCGCCAATATCGCCCTCGACCATCTCGGCGTCGCCATGCATCTCCTGGAGTATGCAGCCACGATCGGAGACGACGGCAAAACCAGCGACGACCTTGCCTTCCTCCGTAACGAGCGGGAATACACCAACGCCCTACTCGTCGAACAGCCGAATGAAGACTTCGCCCATATCATGACCCGCCAGTTCCTGTTCGATGCCTACCAGGCCGGCCTGTGGGGCGCTCTCTCCGAATCCGCCGACGAGACCGTGGCCGGGATCGCGGCAAAGGCCGCCAAGGAAGCCGCCTATCACCTGCGTCACTCCGAAGGCTGGATGATCCGGCTCGGCGATGGAACCGCAGAGAGCCACTCGCGCACCCAGGCCGCCATCGACCATCTCTGGCGTTATGTCGACGAGCTCTTCGAGGCGGATGCGGTAGACACCGAACTCGTTGCCTCAGGTATCGGCGTTGACCCGGCAGGCCTGCGTGGGGCGTGGGATCGGCGAGTCGATGCGACTCTCTCCCAGGCGACCCTCAGCCGATGCGAAGACAACTTCCAACGCCGCGGCGGCCGTAGCGGCTATCACACCGAGCACCTCGGCCATCTTCTCAGCGAGATGCAGTGGATGCAACGCTCCTACCCCGGACAACAGTGGTGATGGCAGCAGCAACACTGCACGAGATCCTCAGCGAGATCGTTGATCCCGAGATCCCGGTGCTGACCATCGCCGATCTGGGCATCCTGCGCGGTGTCGCCGAGCAAGCAGACGGCACGGTGCAGGTGACGATCACCCCCACCTACTCAGGATGTCCGGCGATGGACCATCTCCGCAACGAGATCGAGCGTGTCCTCCACGAGAACGGGCACGACCAGGTCGATGTGATCACAACCTTCCAGCCGGCCTGGACCACGGAGTGGATGACTGCGGAGGGTCGACAGAAGTTGACCGAGTACGGGATTGCAGCCCCGCGTTACGACACTTCGGCCACCATCCTCTGCCCGAGGTGCAAGGCCGAGGACAGCAGACTCGTCTCCGAGTTTGGCGCGACAGCATGCAAGGCGCTGCGGGTTTGCACCAGCTGTGGCGAACCGTTCGACCACTTCAAGGAGATTTGAGGAGATATGACTGCCCAGGGCGTTGAGTTCCACCAACTGACAGTGACCAACATCGAGCCGCTCACCAGTGACTCCGTCGCTATCACTCTCGGGATCCCAGAGCACCTCGAAGACTCGTTCCGATTCACCCCCGGCCAACATATAGCCGTGAAGGCGGAAATCGATGGAGAGGACATTCGGCGGACATACTCGGTGTGCGCAGATCCCGCGGAGAACCGGCTGCGCATCGGGGTCAAGCGCATCGAGGGAGGCGCCTTCTCGACCTATGCGACTGAACGCCTGCAAGAAGGAGATCAGATCGAAGCCGGCTCTCCATACGGCGATTTCACAATCACACCGGATCCCGGGACCGCGAGGCACTACGGCGCGATTGTCGCAGGCAGCGGCATAACCCCGGTGCTCTCGATGATCTCGGCCGTGCTCGGCATTGAGCCCGCCAGTCGGTTCACGCTGCTCTTCGGCAACCGAACTTCAGCGTCCATCATGTTCCTCGAAGATCTCGAAGGGCTGAAGGATCGTTATCCGGACCGGTTTCACATCGTGCACGTGTTATCACAGGAAGCGCAGATCATCCCCATCTTGTCCGGTCGGCTCGACGAAGCCCGGCTCGCCGCGCTATTCGACACGATTGTGGATGTGACCGCGATCGACGTCTGGTATCTATGTGGCCCCTACGAGATGGTTCAGTCGGCCCGGACGGCTCTGGCCGTTGCCGGGGCCGATGCCGCGACTATCCACGATGAGCTGTTCTTCTCTCAGCCTGCTCCACAACGTGTCGTGCCACGGCCGGAAGGCGCCGCTGGTGCGGCGCAGGTCACTTTCACGCTCGACGGCCGAACATCCGCGATGGCCGTCGTGCCCGATGGGCCCCCAATCCTTGCCTACGCTCTCGAGCAACGACGGGACGCTCCATTCAGCTGCCGCGGCGGTATGTGCACAACCTGCAAGGCACAGGTCGTCAGCGGTGAAGTCACGATGGATCTGAACTTTGCGCTCACGGCCGAGGACCTGGAAAAGGGGTACATCCTCACTTGTCAGGCCCACCCCAAGTCGGACCAGCTGACCATCACATACGATGTCTAGCGAGCAATCGAGCTAGACCGGCGGCGCCCCCGGAGGGGGTGGAGGCGGATACTCGACTTCCCATGCCTCTGACGCCTCGACGAGGTACTCGCTGACCTCGCGACAGCGGTCGAGGATGTCGCACAGTTGCTCCTGCCCCATCATCACGTCGATGAGGGACAGCTCGACCCTGCCGACAATCGATAGACGCGTGTCTGAGCCCGTCGACAGCGCCCCGGTCGACTCCACGCCGGACACTTCAATAGGCAGGTCGACCCCGCCGATGCCGGCGAGCTCGGCCGCCAACACGACCAAGTCCGGGGGTGACTCCATAATGGGCAGCGCCCAGTTGAAATAGATGGGCAGCTGGAAGTGGCCGTCGGCCTGAGTGATCTCCTCTTCGTGTTCCTTCACCCAATCCTCGAGACGGAGCAGCACCCGCGGCTCCACGTCGAAGGCGAGATTCAGATCGAGGGGCCCATCGCACGCTGACTCGGGATGCAAGTCCACCTCGAAGGATTGGCGGAGCGAAAACGTTTCAATGAAGTGCCTCTCATCATGGACGTGAAAACCGTGCTCAATTGCGTGGTCTTTCACGTAGGTGATGAAGCCGGCGATGTCGATAGCCATAGCCTGATGCTACCGGTCCGACATGACATCGAATCGGGGCCGTACCGGCTGGTCTGCCCGCCGGGCCTACTTCGAACTGACCGGGATGTCGGCGGGAGCCGGCAGCATCAACCGGAATACCGTCATATCGTCGATGCGGGAATAGACAACATCGCCACCCATGAGCCGGGCGAGCTGGCGAGTCACCGACAACCCGAGACCCACCGAACGTGTCCCGTGTTCGTTGCCTCCGGAGCGCTGGAACGGCTCGAAGATGACATCGCGATCCTCCGCCGGCACGCCGGCACCGTTGTCCCGGACCTCGACGATGGCCCCACCCTCAACCGTCTCTATACCGATCGCGATGTCGTCGCCTCCGTAGCGGACGGCGTTCGAAACGAGGTTGCGCACGATCTGGCGGAAACGAACCGGATCGACGAGTGCCGCGGCGGCACCGGAGACCCTGATGGTCTTGTCGTCGCGTGGCACGGTTTCAACCACAGCCTGCACCATCGGGGACAGCTCGGTTCGCTCGATATCGACCTGGATGCTCCCCCGCTCGATGCTTTCTGCAGCGAGAAGATCCTCGACTATCTCGGCCAGGTCGCCGGCCTCGTCCCTGATCAAGCCCATGAGCTGTCGACCCTCATCCCCGAGCCCGTCCCAATTGCGATACATCTCGGCGCTGAGGCCCATGACGGTGGTGATTGGATTTCGTAGTTCGTGAGCGATTACCGAAACCATTCGAGCTCGCTCCTGCTCGAGCGCCTCGAGCTTCTCGACTTCGGCGCGCGCCAACTCGAGGTCGTGTTCAGCACGCTGCGTGTCGAGCAGCGACCGGATGACCTTGGCCCGCATCTCCTCGGCCTGGCGTCTGGCACGCGTCTTCTGCCGATGGAACTCTCGATGTGCCTCGAGCGCACCGGCCAGGTCGCCTCTCGCTTCGCAGATCTTGGCTCGAAGTTCGAGGCCTTGCGCCAGGTGCCGATCCCGCCCCGCGCTTCTGGCCAGATCTTCTGCGCGGTCGAGACGGTCCATGACCGTTGCCGGCTCGCCCAGAGCCTCCAGCGCCCGGGCTGCGTGCATTTCGAGCTCGATGAGGATCGTGGCGTCTCCGGCACGAGTGGCCATCGGGAATGCGGCTTCAACCTCCTCGAGACTTGCCTGTGATCTCCCCAGCTCGTGGAGGACACCGGCTCGACAGTGCCTGGCATACAACTCGACGGAAACGCCGGACTGGCCAAGCGAACCCGCCTCGGCAATGGCCGCGACGCACTCCCCGAGAATCTCCTCGCCGAGAGCGGAGGCCTGGTCATC
>SWCD01020027.1_pt1 | contig 36121 bp, 20 predicted proteins | sample 4693011 | NCBI WGS metagenome assembly SWCD01 (sample SAMN10267278, study PRJNA491770) | bioreactor metagenome | isolation source: DHS bioreactor inoculated with marine | place: Japan: Omine Ridge, Nankai Trough | reverse complement strand
ATAACAATCAATGACTTAAATATCAAGATAGGGGGCTAAACGGTTACCTTGCGTTCGTAAGGACATACCTATTGTTATAGTCGGAAAGCAAAAATATTTTTAATAAATTATTTTCTCTGAAGCGGCGATGCCAGGAGTAATTAAGATCTGATGTTACGCATACTGCCGAAAAAAGCTTATCATTTTGGCCATGAAAAAAGAGAAACGGCTCTCTCAGATTTCCCGTGGTTAATCACAGCCTGTAGCGCCCGTAAACAGCATGCGACCACTATATGTAGTAGCTACCACGGCAATTCCTAGAGAACCGAAATTTATCAATCGTACGACCGCATCGCCGGCACACCGCTGTCTCACACGTGCTGACGACCGTAATCACCAAGCCTTGGTCGGTTTGTTCGTAGCTTTCTACCCGAACATTGGGAAGATCCAGCGGTATTTGTATCTGTGGTTGATTCATCAGTGTGCAAAGAGGAAGTGGATTCGTTAACTTATTCTACATTAGGTTTCGCTTTTGATTCTTCGGCATACTATATGTTGTGGTAGCCACGGGAAATCTGGGAGAACCGTAATTTTCGCCATCTTGCAGCTGTCTGATAGGCAAGATTTATCGTACAGCATGTAGGTATTTTGATGGCAACGGTACATAAAACTCAGTTAAGCCGTTGACTTACTCACTATACGATGATGTTTTTTTGCGGGTTACCTTGAATCAATAACTTGGAAGCTGAACCTGTTTAATCTCTCCTTGGCTGTTAAAAGCATAATGGTTCATCAGTCTCAGCCTCACCAATAACTTCCCTAATAAGTTTCTTCTGCACGTTAATGGCTTTGATATAGTCATACGATTTCTCTAAAAAATCGGCAGGCTCTGGTATTTCAAGCCACATTTCGGCCACATATTTTGCATCATCAAGCGAGGTCATTGCCACGGGATACATAGAAAAATCAGCTAAGATATTTCTAAACAAATGAATACGATAAAAACCTCTCCCGGAAACAATTCGATATGCTTTTTGCATGGGTTTCTGAAATTTAGAACAAATATTTTCATAATATTCAACGCTACCATTGGCTGTGTCCCTGGTCATTTGAACATAACGCATTTTCTCCATGGCTTCTTCATTGGTCATAATTAATACCTATATCGATATAAAAAATATAATTAGACTGGCTGTATTATAAATTTTATCTTTTTTGATTTAGATCGTTAATATAATTAGAAAAATATATATTGTATAGATGCTTAATATCTATATAGCAATTATTGTATAGATGCTTAATATCTGTATGGCAATTAATGGATATCTGCTGAATAATACAAACGGTAAATATTGAATTCAAATATCTTAAGGGACTGGATAAGAGCAAAATATATAGGCAGATTTAACTATCGATAATGGCATTAAAAATATTTTTAGATATTCTATTATCGTTTTGATATTCGTGTGTAATACTAGGTATATAGTAAATATTTTAAGGAATGGGTAGAGAGCGAGGGCTAATTCTGCGCTTCGCTTGATTATACTCGCTCTGCCGAGAGCGCATTCAGCGCTTCGCTTGAATATTTAAATATTAGGAGTTTGAATTATGGAAGAGGCAAAGAAATTGAGATTTGAAGTATCAGAAAGCGTTGATGGTGATGAGTATGTTGAGGCCCATGGAGAAAGGCTATCAGCTATTTTAAACAGCATAGGCGTTAGTGATTTTGTTCGTGCGACTCTGGAAGATTACGAAGTAACTATTGATGATTTTAGCGAGCTTTGTATTCAGTCAGAAGGTGAAAATAGCATTCTGATCCTTGTTGGCATAGAAGGTGTTAAGCAAGGCTCCCGTGGTTCTTGGGCATCGGGTCAAGAATTTAATCGGGATAAAAAAATTGTTGATGAGATCTTTTGTCGTAAAGATAGTGATGGGGTTAGTTATTACGCTGTAATTGAGTAGAAGTATAACGTGTAAATTCTTAAGTAGAAGATGGACTTTTTATGACTGAAATAATTAATACAGCTAGGCAGTCCAGGCGTGGCCGCACTGCACTAGATGACCCGCGCAGACATTGTGTGTCGGTCAGGCTTAACCGTAGTGAGCTACTGATGCTCAACTCAAAGCGCGGGCCCATGAAGCAAGGGGAATGGCTGCGATGCGCGGCGCTCGATAAGCTGCCATCAGTTGTGCCTGAGGTCAATCAACAAAAATGGCTTGAGCTTGCGAGGGCAGCGGCAAATTTAAACCAAATAGCAAGAGCACTTCACCTGTTCAATGGCATAAGTACAGAAGAGGTCGATCAAGTTCGTAAAGCTTTAACCGAATTTAGAGCGGCTTTGCTGGGCGCTTTCGTCAGCAACATGCAATAGCAGTTCCGGTATTTTAGAGGTTGGTTAAGGAGTTTGTTATGAAAGGAATGCAAAAAATCAAAAGAGGAAGCGGCTTTCGTGGCGTGCTTGACTACGCTTTGAAAAATGATCGCGGCCAAGTGATCGGTGGCAATATGACCGGGCGAAACCCGCGAGAACTAGCGAGCGAGTTCGGCGGGTCACGAGCTTTGCGTGAAGATGTTGGAAAACCGGTTTGGCATAACTCACTGAGACTACCAAAAGGTGAACGCATGGGGCCTGAAAAGCTCGCGCAAATCGGCGACGAATACATGCGCAAGCTGGGTTTTACTGATATGCATCAGCGCGCTTACGTTCTACATGATGATCCGGAAGGGCAACATATCCACATTATAGCCAGTCGGATTTCCGTGCTGCCCGGCGCTAATTTATACCTAGGGAAAAATGAGAACCTGACGTCGACACGCATCATTAGCGAACTTGAGCGTGAGTTTAACTTAACTATCACGCGCAGCTTGGATTATGTATTGGATGAAAAAGGCGAGTATCAAATTGATTCAGCAAGTATACCGGACGTAAATCGAAAAGCGCCGACCCAAGGTGAAATAGGCCAATCAGAGCGCACCGGCAAACTACCCATAAGAATGCAGCTTCAGTCTCTCATCGATACAGCAACAGCCGATAAGCCGACATTTACTGATTTTGTAGAACGCATGACGGGGGCTGGGGTGTCGATATTTCCGTCGGGCAAGACTGGCGCTGCCCAAGGCATTAGTTTTGAGTATAGTGGTCAGCCGTTCAAAGGCTCGGATTTAGGTAAAAGCTACGCCTGGAAAGGATTGCAAGCCAGGATTGATTACGACCCGGAGTGCGACCAAAAAATCATTGATGAGTTGCGCTCGAAAGTCGCTTCCGTGGCTGCTCAGGAAAAAAACGAACTCCTGCCCAGCCTGAATCCGGTGCCTTGCATCGGCAAACACTATCGGAACACGCTGGATTTAGCGTTCACTAAAGAAGGCAACATCTATCGATGGAAGAACCGTTCGGTGTCGGCCTTTATCGATCACGGCGACAAGATCCAGCTTAAATCTAAAACGGATACTGCGATCAAGGGCGCTTTACAGCTTGCACGGGAGAAGTGGGGGAAGAATATTAATGTGGCAGGAAGTGATGACTACTGTCGAAAAGCATGGATCCTGGGGTCTTCAATGGGTTTAAACGTAGCCGGGTACCAGCCAACCGTTGAAGATCAACAAGAGCTCAAAAGATTAAATTTAGAAAAGGAAGCTAATCATGAACGCAGAAAGCCAAGGGAAAATAGCCATGATGCAAGCGGCGGCCAAGCAGCAGGCGGAAACAGCGATCAGGACGCCGATGGAGCTATCCATATTCATGGAGCAAATGGCCAAAAGCATGGCGGATTTGATCGACGAGACTCGCGAAGCATTGCACGACATACAAGAAGCGGCGAACAAAATAGAACTGATGGTCAGGGCATTGGAAACAGTCAGCCACGCGATGCTGGATTCGAAGCCCCCCAGGCAAAAAATACTATTACCGCTATTGTCGGCAGTGGTCTTGACGGTAGCCATGCTGACCGGCTCAATGTGGTTGCTGATCGAGTATCAGCTATTGCCGCGCCTTACTCCCGCAGCACAAATAACACAGCTGCTGGAAAATCAAACAACGATATACCAGGCGATCGAAGAACAAGGGAAAAAGCAATAAAAATTGCCGCATGGCATAAACAACATGAGGCGTTAGGATCCCCTCTGTACCGGGTGACCTTCATTGACCGCGATCAAGAGCGCATCAAAAAGTGTGGTTACACGCATAGCGTCTTGGGTAAAAGTAAAAATAAACATGAGGACGATCACTATGATCTGAAAACGGCCTCTGAAATCGAGAGCGACATTGATGTGCTTATCTCTAAAAATAACCGGGGGTATGACGTCTATATCACGCCTGTAGATCCCCATTTTTATTACCTGCTGGTCGATGATCTCCATGAGCAAAAAAAAGGCTTCGAAGGCCGCTACTCCGCATTCATGAAGTCCGGGTACACACCCGTTTTAATCCAAGAATCATCGGACGACAATTTTCAAGCGATCATCAAAATCCCGCGCACCAAGCGCGATAGTAAAAGTCTTGAGCACGAAACCGTCAACAAGCTGTTTAAAGATATCGACAAGCTGTATGGCGAAGGAAATATTCAAGGCGGCGTTGTCCATGCGTTCCGGCTGGCCGGATTTTCAAACAGAAAACCCAGCAAAAATGGCCGCTTTACAATAGTCAAAGCCACCCACTCCGGCGCCATTTGTGAAAAAGCAAGACTCCAAGTCGCTAAGATGATGGCAAACAGAGACGCTGAAAAAGAAAAATCTAAAGCGGCAAAAGTTAAGGTGGCACGGCTTGAGGCAATCAAAAGCCACGAATCTGATCCGCTAGGTCGTAATGATGCCCTGGTCGTCAAAGCTTACAAAGCTGAGTTCAGCAGAGTTATAGGGCTAGTCGAAAAAGGCTGCATTAAAGGCGATCTTGATATGAGTACAGTTGATTTTTGGGTGGCTAAGGCGCTGTTGATCGAGGGTTATACCGCTCATAAAATTTCCAGGGCAATTGTGGCTGTTTCGCCCGACATAACATACAGAAAGCCTGGGCGGGAACTTGAATACGCCGAGCTCACCGTTGCGAATGCGGCGTTACATGAGGATGTTGTTAATGCGCTGGCAGTAGGGCATCAAGCTATTAACCATATGAATCTGAAATAAAACCAAGCCAGCCAGCAAGCGAAGCGCCGCGTTAATGAAGGCTGAGTTTTGCTGGCTGCAAACTAGACCTGGCTTTTTATTTTCGCGCCGCCGCGCGTTTTTTGTGTCTAGTACTACAGTTGTAATTTCAGGGATATTGATGTTGCCCGCACAGTCTAATGTGTTTTTGATCGTAAGCATTGGCGAGGTGAATGATGAATGCGATGGCAAAGCAGTTCGTGACCCAGGCGGCGAACTGGCAATCGGAGCTGCAGACCTGGTTTGTCAGAATAGGCCGGCACTTTGGCCGGCAGGCCATGCGGCAACGGGCACTGGATTACGTGACGGGCTTGCTCAGCCCGGTTGAGCGCAAAACCAGCTGGCAATTGTCGGAAGCGGTCAAACGACAGACGCCCTATAGCCTGCAGCATTTGCTGGACCGGGCACGCTGGGATGTCGATGCGGTGCGTGATGACGTGCGGACGTATATGATTGAGCATCTGGGCGAGCCCGATGCCGTGCTGGCGGTCGACGAAACCGGCTTTATCAAGAAAGGCCGACATTCGGTCGGCGTGCAGCGCCAGTACAGTGGCACGGCCGGGCGCATTGAGAACTGCCAGATTGGCGTGTTTCTGGCCTATGCCAGTACGCGGGGGCGTGCGTTGATGGACCGCGAACTGTATTTGCCCAAGGAGTGGGCTGACGACATGGTCCGACGGGCTGCCGCGAAAGTGCCTGAAGCAGTCGACTTTGCCACCAAGCCGCAGTTGGCGCAGCGCATGATCGAGCGAGCCGTTGCCGCGCAGGTACCGTTTGCCTGGGTCACTGGCGATGCCGTGTATGGTGACAACCGCAGCCTGCGCGCATGGCTGGAACAGCAGGACCTGCACTTCGTGCTGGCGGTGGCGAGCAACCAATACGTGTGGCCGGACTCGACCGGCCAAAAGACCGTGGCCCAGCTGGCGGCCACGGTCCAGCCGCAAGACTGGACCAGGCTGTCGGCGGGCGATGGCGCCAAGGGGCCGCGTTGGTATGACTGGCTGAGGCTACCTTTGCTGTCCTGGCAGATGCCGGGGGAACGCTGGCTGCTGCTACGGCGCCGGTTGACTGATGGGGAGCTGGCTTATTACGTATGCTATGTACCGCCTGGCACGGACCTGCAGACAATGGTGCGGGTAGCAGGCACGCGCTGGACGGTGGAAGAGTGCTTTGCGGCGGCCAAGGGCGAAATCGGGCTGGATCACTATGAAGTGCGCAGTTGGCACGGCTGGTACCGACACATGACCCTGGCAATGGCCGCGTTGGCGTATTTGGCGGTGTTGTGCCGCCATGAAAAAGACGCGTCATCGGCAAAAAAAACCGGAAACTGCTGAGCAAGCAAGCCTGGAAGCAGCGGCAGCTCTGATCCCGTTGACGGTACCGGAAGTGCGCAAGCTGTTGTGGCAATGGCTGTGGCGGCATCCGCCGAGAATCATGCATATCGTCAACTGGTCGCTATGGCGAAGACGCCATCAAGCCGTTGCCCGTGCCTGCCATTACCGACGACGCAGGGAGAAAAATAATCTACAACTGTAGTACTAGAGAGTGATAACGACTATGTCTTCGCGCTCCCTTTAGAAAAAATTCATCTACCGTCATAGGTATAGAAGCACCATGCCTGGGAAAAGCGATTTAATGAAGCGTTAGCACCTGCGGTCGTCAGTAAAATTATTGACTCCGAGTTGGAGCCTGTTAAAAAGCGTGCAAAACTTTCCAGGGCCCTGGGGAAAAGAGCGTTGAAAAGTTTCTACCCCAGGTTATTTAATGACCGGTTTTTGACCGGAGCATCCTGGAGTGTTAGAAATGGACCTTATTGCCGAAATCAGACGGCGTCATCATGTAGATACAGACAACAAACTATTGAACGAAAGTCCATTTAAAGCCGCCGCGAAAGGCAGTCTCAAAAAAGTAAAAAGCTTGATCGCTCAAGGTGCAGACATTAATTTTCAGGACGAACATGGCACCTCAGTTTTGATGCAAGCTGTTATTCATAACAACACTAAAATTGTACTTCTTCTTTTAGATTTGAAGGTGAATGTCGATCTTGCTGATAAAGACGCTGGAGACACTGAAGAAGCATCTAATAGATTAAAGTTTTGAGCCGGAAATCTTTATCACTCCCTATCTTTCGCATAATTAAATTAAAAATATAGAATTTGAAAATTAAGTGTTTAGGGTAAATCCTTCTATAATAAATTTTATAGAAACTTTTTACCTACAGCCTTATATGAACCAGCTTCCGTTAGTCTCCGCCATCCTCGCAGGCACTCTCACCGAAATTGAATCCTTGGTAAAGTCAGGCGAAAACGTCAATCAAACCTACGACGGCTTCACGCCCGTACAATATGCAATAAAACTCAGAAAAATTAATGTCACAAAGCTTCTGATCACAAATAACGCTGATTTACGTATTTATGATCGTAATAACGAATCGCCGCTGGAACATATTTTCAAGAAATTCAAAGAATCTACTACGCTGTCGATCCTGAAATCACTGTCTGACATCCATATCTCGGATGAATATGACAGGAATACCGCCCTACATTACGCCGCGCGCCGCAACTACACTCGCTGCATTGATTACCTTTTTTCTAAAGGAGCAAACCCAAATGCGCTCAACAGACAAGGGCAATCACCCATATTTTATGCAGCTAAAAGCGGCGCCTATGAAGCCATTGAATTATTGGCCGACAGAGGTGCTGATGTTAACCTGCACGACAAAATTGATAAAAAGTTTTGGAGCCCACTCTTTTACGCAATAACCAAATCTCACCATGCATGCGCCCAATCCCTCATCAAGCATGGTGCGGATGTCAATTGTGTTGATAGTGCAGGATTAACCCCGATTTTTTACGGATTTGACGATACTCAGCTAGTAAGCTTGTTCGCCAAAAACGGCGCCAATCTTGAAGTTGTTGATAAATACGGGCGAACATCGATATTTCATGCGGTGTTCAGCGGCAATCCAGACCTAGTCGAGAATCTGGCAAAGCATGGTGCTAATGTTGATCATGCTGACAACAATGGATGGACGCCTTTGTTGCATGCAATAAAAATGGGTGATGATCGGATTGTTGAAATTTTACTGGACTATTGTAGTGATGTTGAATATGAAGTTAATTCAAGAATTAACGCGCTGGACTTGGCTAAAAAAATAGGTTCACCAATGGTTCGCGATTTAATCACGCACCGGATTGAAAGGAAGATTCTGAGTGGCTATGTTGGATTAAGTGATAAAAATCATGGGTTTAGTTTGATTCTATAAGGTGTGGATCGTGCTATTGACTTATGACTAACCATGTTTGGCAGATGCTATTGACTTATGAGAAACCATATATAAAAGCTTATATAGACGAACTTAAACATCATCGCTTTTTGTTTTGTGTTGCAATAAATTCATTCTAAGGATTAGGATGACATTGCTTCATTCCCAAACCAATTCCGACGTATTTTTCGATCCAATCCATAAACCTGTAGAGCCTTCTTCGATTTCTACAAGACAACCTAGGCGGAAATATGGGCAACTTTACCGAAAGCGTTGCTTTTGTTTCTTCTCCATGGTCACTATTTTTTGATTTAGAATAAAATGAGACTAGATCGATAGCCTTGGTCCGGTTTTGTCTATTATCGACAATTTAAATCTAATATTGTCGGGCTAAGCCTGAAATAATAAACCTAAGGCTTCAACAATTGCTTATTAAGTGTCGATAAATGTCGACTAAAATTGATTAGGATTTTAATGAAAGAAAGCAACAAATTACTCATTGACCTTCTTGACTATATAGAGCAAGTAGAAAAGCTTAATCGAAAACCAAACTACGTTGTTCCTTCCGATATTTTTGATGCCCATCAATCAGAGTTGAAAGGTTTACCCGGCATTCATTTTAATGTTCAGTCCGAAGGTGATGATGTCTGGCTGCGTATTACACGGCTTAAAGAAATATCAGTGCCAGAACCTGTTGAAGCTTTAAAAGCTTGGGTGACTGTCTCTAAATCACCGAATCATGTGCCAGAGCTGAAAGAAGAAATTGTCATCGCTCAAGGCGAGGATGAGGAAGTCAGAGAATACCTTCTGGATCATCCAGAAATTCAGGCGTTGTTTGACCACTATGTCAAAAACATCTGGGAGCCTTGGTCTTTGTCTGAAAAGCCGAGACGGAAGACGATTGGTTTTTATAATAAACTGTTTTCGGTCCAGCAAGCGATTTATTCGGATAGTGCGAATTCCCCTATAGAATTGGCCTGGGGTATTGGGTATGCCCTGTGGAATAAACCTGGCATGAAGACGCCTATTCAATACCCATTGATTATCCAGCAATGTGAAATCTACCTTAATCCGACCAACTTTGATTTGGAGATTCGCCCACGCGATTTGGACCCGCAATTAGACCTGGGCTGCTATCAGGAGCAAGAAAATGAAGGTGTTCGGGCGCTTGATGATTTTTGGAAAAGCGTTAGTGCAACGAGCGCTGACCGGATCAACCCGTTCGAATCATCAACGTTTGAGGGCATTCTTAAAGCGGCTGTCCTGCACCTGGATGCAAGCGGCGTTTACCTGGATAATCTGATTGATCAAACTTTGCCCGCACCTGATGAAAATTTGATTGTCACGGATACCTGGGTACTATTTGGTCGAAAACGTTCTGAACACATTTTCATTCAGGACATAGAAAAACTTAAAAAGACCGTTGCCGAGGTGAGTTCAGTCCCCTCTGTGATCGAGTCTTTTGTTAAGCTTGGCGACAACGTAGTCAAATCAAGACAATCCCTCAATTTTAGAGGTTTGTCGTCCAGCAGCCATACAGGTCAAGGCGCACAAGAACTGTATTTCCCCATGGCCTACAATGATGAGCAAGTTTCCATTATTGAAAAACTTGAAACCGGTGATGGGGTCGTTGTTCAGGGGCCACCCGGAACCGGCAAAACGCATACCATTGCCAATGTAATCTGCCATTTCCTGGCTCAAGGCAAACGCGTCCTGGTGACGGCTAATGGAGAATCGGCACTCGCCGTTCTTCAGGAAAAACTGCCTGAACAGATTCGGCCTCTCAGCGTGGCTTTACTGACCGACGAAAGGGATGGCAAAAAGCAGTTTGAAAATTCAATTCAAGCGATCGCCAATAGCGTTAATAGCCTGAATCCCGTTCAGTCAGAAAAACAGATCGTTTATTTTGAAGACCAGATTAATGGGTTGCACGCGAAGATTTCGTCTGTGGAACAAACCATTAACAGTTATGCTGAAAAGCATATGAAACGGTACAAATTTCATGATAAAGAGGTATCGGCTGAAGAAATGGCAAAATTTGTTTTTGAGAATGCCGATACCTATTCATGGCTGGAAGATGAAATTAGTTCTAACTCAGAGGCTTTAACGTTCAGTGACAATGACATTCAGTCATTAAGGAAAAGCCGGATTGAAGTAGGGGGTGACCTGTCCTCACTTGAGGATAAATTCCCCGTGTCTGACAGCTTTCCAGATTGGTCGACTTTATATGGGCTGCATCACGATTTAATGTCGGCCAGCGAGTTTGCCCATAAAATTTCCGAAGGCAATATCATTCCTTTAATTGATTCCAGCCAAGATACTTTTAAAGAAGCGCAGCAATTATTTGAATTCCTTTCCGATCGGGAAGTCCTGGCGAATAAGGTTCATCAGGATGACTTTGAATGGTCAAAACGCATTAAGGACCGGTTTCTTAAACCAGACCACGAAGAAGATTCATCAGTCACTCATTTAGAGGTGGTTTCCAGTGAAATAAGAGCGCTGGATGGGAAACGGAAAGAGAACTTGTCGCATGCTGTTCAGGTAGTGCCGAATGCAGAGTTAAACGAAGATTTCATCCACGCCATTCAGCGCTTGTCGAAGGGCAAAAATCCATTTGCCGTTCCTTGGGGCAAGAAGGAAGTCAAAAACCTGTTAGCCCAAGTTAGCGTCATGGGACTCAAACCATCGGCTCCAAGCGATTGGCAGGCCGTAGTTCGCCATACGGAATATTTATTGTCTGCCCGAAAATTAATCGCCATATGGAATAATGCGGTTGCTCGGGAATTCGGGCTCGATGCCGCTCATGATGACATCGATGAATCCTTTAGGCTGCTCGTCACATACCAGAATCACATCAACGATATTAAGAAACTGGTGACTGAGTTTGATTCAGTACTTGGCGATAAAGTAAAAAGAGTATTCGGCGCTAAAGTTACACAGGGGCTCTCAGAAGCGGATAGTCAATTTTTAGAGAGTCTGAAATCCAGCTTGGCGCAGAATTTGGACACGGGCCGTTTTGTGTATGCTCGTCAGCAGGTTTCTGCCTTGCTCGATAAACTGAATGGTTTTTCAGGCCCCTTGGTAGACAGTATCGCTCAGTTCTTGAATGAACAAATAGGCAATAGCGCATTTGATGAATCGGCTCTTCGGGAACAATGGTATGCATTGATGAGCGAGCTCAATCGAATGAACGCCTTGCAACCGTCCTTCAGAGAAATTGACAGGGTCGCCGATTTAATTATTCAATCGAGGGCTGTTAAATGGGGGTGTGCGGTAAAAAGCGTACCGGTACTCGAAGCGCAGGAAGGCGATCCTTTAACGCCATCGGACTGGCTGGAAGCATGGACTTGGCGAGCGGCAAAAACATTGATAGAGCACATCGACGGACATGACCATCTAAAGCGCTTATTTGATGACAGACGGGCTTTAGAGAAGGAGCTCTCCAAAACGTATCAGGACCTGATAGCCGAGAAAACCTGGCTGGGGATATACAATAATTCGCCAGAAGAAATCAGGCAGGCTTTGCAAGCTTATCTCAATGCGATCCAGTCCATGGGAGCAGGCACTGGCATCAGGGCCGTACGCTTTCGAAAGGACGCCAGAAACGCAATGCTTCGTGCTTATAAGGCGGTTCCTTGCTGGATTTTACCGCAATGGCGTGTCTCCGAGACGATACCCGCTGAAGTCGGATTGTTCGATCTGGTCATTATTGATGAGGCATCACAATCGGATATATGGGCATTGCCGGCATTATTGCGGGGCAAAAAGTTATTGGTCGTAGGTGACCATAAACAGGTTTCACCATCAGCCATCGGTATGAAGGAAGTCAAAATACAGGAGCTCAGTGACCGGTTTTTAAATAATCAGCCCCATGGCGCTCAAATGACGCCTGGCAAATCAATTTATGATCTTGCACGTGTCGTATTTGCCGGAAATTCGGTCATGCTTCAAGAGCATTTTAGGTGCGTCAATGCCATCATCGAGTTTTCAAATCGCGAATTTTATGACAATAAAATTAAGCCATTAAGAATTCCCAAAAGTACTGAACGATTAGATCCGCCCTTGATTGACGTCAAGGTGCAAGGCGGCTACAGAAAAAACGATCATAACCCACCGGAAGCGAAGGCCATCATCGAAGAAATAAAAACAATTATCGCGGACCCGGCTTTGGAAGACCGCACTATTGGAGTTGTCGTGTTATTGGGTAATGAACAGGCCAATCATATATGGAGATTAATCAATACTGAAATACCGCAATCTGAGATTGTTGCGCGCAAAATTGCGGTTGGGGCTCCACCCATATTCCAGGGGCGGGAGCGCGATATTATGTTGATTTCCAATGTCCTGGCCAAAGGAAATAGGGCAACAGCCAATAGCATGGGAATGGAGCAGCGCTTTAACGTCGCTCTGTCGAGAGCCAGGGATAGAATGTATCTTTTCCGGTCCATTGAAGAGAGTGATGTGAATCCTGGCAGCCTCACAGCTAAGGTCTTTCGCCACTTTAAACAACCCTTCACTCAAGATGTAAAGCAAGTTTCATCCTTGCGGGAGCTGTGTGAGTCAGACTTTGAGAGGGAAATGTTTGATTTGCTGGTGCGCCATGATTTTCGGGTCACCCCACAGGTACGCTGCGGCAGCTATCGCATCGATTTTGTCATCGAAGGCTCAGAAGGCCGGCGTCTAGCGGTTGAGTGTGACGGCGACAGGTTTCATGGCCCAGGTCAGTGGATGAATGACATGATTCGTCAACGTGTCCTTGAGCGCGCGGGATGGACTTTCTGGCGGTGTTTTGCCTCAAGCTTTTTTATGCGTAAACAGGAAGTGTTTGATGATTTGTTAGCGACGCTGAGAAAAATGGGCATAGAGCCGCTGGGCTCTGAGTCGGTTGATAATACACAGTGGGTTTCCTATAAGGAAGTTGATCCTTATAACACGGTTTCTGAACCGAGCGATACTTCGAGTCCACCATCAGAGGAGCATTCTGATTTCAACGATCTCACCCATTTATTAGGTCATAATCAACAATCATCGTTAGATAGTATTGAAGAAGATGTGTTTGATACGCAGGGTCACCGACTAGAAATGATAGATTCTCCCGAAATTCAACAGGTGATTCTTAAAGTACTGTCGGAATGTCCAAATCAATCATGTACAGTAGATTCATTAGCAACGCGGGTTCTTAAAGAACTAGGAATCATAACACGAGGAAACCCACGTTTGGAGTTTGAAAAGAAGGTCAATAAATGCTTGGGAATTCTTCAAAGAAAAGACAAAGTAGTGAAGTATAAGGCGAAAAATTGGCGAGTTAAGCTACAAGCCAGCATGACGATGGATGTTTTCAATTGAAGTTAATCCCCTTCAGTTATTCAGTTAAAGCTTATTTTTTACCTGCTCAGGTTGAGGAAGGATGTAAGATATCCAGTTTTAAATAATAACTTATTAGAATACACACAACACTAGGGAGAGTCATGAAAAGCATTGGTCTTTTATTCGCAGCCTTATTCCTCGCTTTAACAGTTGCCGCTTGTAGTGACAGCGGTAGTCCGGGCCCACTTGAGGGTAATTGGCAAATGAAGGGTATCATGCCGATGACTGTTACGTTCCGCCAAGGCGAAACCGAAGCTCTGGGCATGATTGAAAAGGTGTCTTATAAGACTGAGGGCAATGATGTCCTTGTCACTTACTTGGACGGTTTAGCCAAGGGAACAACCTTGCGCTACACAATGACAGGACCAGACACCGCTCGCACCGAATTGGGAACACTTCAGCGTGTCAGGTAGTGCCCTTTAACAATCATGTCTGTTAATCAGCGTTCAATCTTTTCCACTTTCTGCTTTCAATTTTTACCATATTGAAAATAAATGGTTGATGAAAAACAATGTGATAGAAATTTTTGGCAGTCAGTTCTGGAGCTACTTGTTGGCAAATATTCGAGACGGATTGATAACTATTGAAATAGAGAACAACATGCGTGCAATTGGTAATTTTTTCTGGTTTATCTTAGGTGGGGTTGTAATGGGGCTAGCTTGGTGGGTTGTTGGCTTGCTAGCATTTATAACGGTAGTCGGTATTCCTTGGGGTAAAGCTTGTTTTGTTATCGGGCAGTTCTCGTTTTTTCCGTTTGGAAGAGAAGCGATTAGCCGTAAAGAACTCAACCAGAAAGATGATATCGGCACTGGCGCACTGGGTTTTTTCGGTAACATCTTATGGTTCTTTTTTGCAGGTATCTGGTTAGCAATTGGCCATATTATTTCCGCTTTGCTTAACTTTACGACTATTATTGGCATCCCATTTGGGATTCAACATCTGAAATTAGCCGGGATAGCGCTCGCTCCGATTGGTCAGACAATTGTAACAACAGAGATAGCGGCAGCGGCGAGAAGGGCTAACGCGGAAACCACGGTGACGACATTGAGAAACAGGCGTTGAGTTACAGGCACCGGCATCATGAGATTTGATTAACTATTCTACATTTCAACTGCCGTACAAGTTATGGATCAGCAAACTGGTCTTTCGTGATTTGATTGGCATTGAATGCTCTACAGCCATTCAAAAATCGACTGTTTTCCGATGTACCTTGTTTGTCACAGATTATTAGATGCCGCGCAATATGCTTTGAATAGGGTTCAGCCAGTTTATCTAAAGTGATAACGGTTTCACCAGAATCTTTCAAGTCATATAACGCCCTGGCAAGTGCAAACTTATAAGAAGCAACATTTCGACCGAATAATATGATTGATCGCCAATAGTTTTCTAACGTCGGCTCAATTTCATAAAATCTGGCCACGGATTATGTTGCTGCTTTTTCAACAATCGCAGTGGCTAGGTGCTCTTGAGTTTGCTGGGATTTGCTTATCCGGCTTTTTAATTGATCGCAGATTGCCATCAATTCATCAACTTTGGCAATGATGCGATGTTGCTCCGCGAGAGGGGGCAATGGTACTGCTTGCAGCTCAAACTCTTCATACTTGAGGCTTTGAACCGTGGTTCCTGTTTTTACAAGATTAGCTAAAATGAAATTAGTCATTCCATGCAGCATGAGTTGAATATACCGTTCCATTCCTTTTTTAAAAGGCAAGATAACTTTCAAGTCTTGATTAGCTGTCGCGGGAACTCGATTAATCGAAACAGGTAAGGTTCTTTTCAAAATCCCACTTCTAGCGACAATAAATAAGCAACCAGGCGGATATAATTGAAGCCCTGTATCATCCAATGCAGATGCAGAAATTTTTAACTCCGAATCAAACAATTCGACAGACTTGATGTCTTTTGGCGAAAACCAATTGATTGAGCCTTTCCAAAAATCTGAACGGTTCTTTGATGGTGTCATACCGCCTGAAATGATACCAAGATTGGAAATCCGAACAAACTTCCAATCAGATGGAATATCGAAAGGTTTTTCTTCATCATTAATTTCTAGCAATGGTTTTTGTTTTTTAATTTTACCTTCTTTTATTAATCGCTGTTTTTCAACATTAATTTTTTCCAGCAAGACACTCGCCGACTCATCATTAGGATCTTGCGGAACCAGTTTACCCATTACCGCCAATTGCAAGATAACCTGCTTAAGCTGATCAATACTCGCTTCCGTAGTAAACAGCGTATCGAAATGCGCAGCTAGTTGTAGCCATGTCTTTTGAAAGGCTTCGTTATCGACAGTTTGAGTTAAACTTTCGAGTAACGTTTGTAGCAATCGCTGATGAACAGTGGAGCTATGGTTTTGCCATTGCTCCAGTTGATCACATAGAGCCATTAATTCATCGATTTTTTTAATAATTCTTTGCTGCTCAGAGATAGGTGGTAATGGAACAGCTTGCAACTCAAATTCTTCATATTTGAGACTTTGAACTGTAGTGCCAGTTTTTACAAGTGTAGTTAGAATGAAACTGGTCAGTCCTTTCAACATAAGTTGAATATATTTCTCCATTCCTTTTACAAAAGGAGAAATGACTTTCAAGTCCTGATTCGCTGTGGCATCAACTCTGTTTATCGCTACTGGTAAAGTTCTTTTTAAAATCCCGCTTCTAGCCACAATGAACAAACAACCGGGGGGGTATAATTGAAGCCCTGTATCTGATAACGCAGCTTTTGAAATTTTCAATTCAGACTCAATCAACTCATCGGATTTGATATCTTTTGGTGAAAACCAATTAATTGAACCTTCCCAAAAGTCAGACCGACTTTTTGATGGTGTCATACCCCCTGATATGACGCCGAGCTCACAAATTCGAATGAATTCCCAATTAGTTGGAATATTAAACAGTTTTTCTTCATCAGTGATAGGTTGTAATGACTGTTGTTTTTTAATCTTGCTATCCTTGATCAATCGCTGTTTTTCAGCAGCAATTTTTTCAAGCAAGATACTAGCAGGCTCATCATTTGGATCTTGCGGTACCAGTAATCCTCGCACAGCCAATTCCAAGATTAACTGACGCAGCTTAACAATTCCCTTGGACGACGAAGCCAACGCCTCAAATGCTTCCGCCTGAATCATACTAAGTCCGCCTTAGCGATAGCCGCATTCAGCAAGTCCCGCAATTGACTGCGAAGCTCAGCAATTTCCTTCATTTCATTGGCATACTGGATCAACAACTCATCTGGATCATGGCTGATCTGCTCGCCAATATGAGGATTTTTGATATCCAGGTTGTAATTGCGAGCCTTGATGTCATCAATACTGACCTGCCAGGCTTGTTCCGTGGTTTGGCGGGTGACAAAACCATCACTTTCGGAACCCCACCAGTCGATTTCAGTCTGGAATTCCACAAACCGCATCGGCTTGGTTTTGTTATAGCTTTTTACGCCTTCAGGATAGGGGTGTTCATAAAACCAGATGTTTTGCGTGGCCGTGCCCTTCGTAAAAAAAAGCAGATTGGTTTTGATGCCGGTATAGGGATTGAACACACCATTCGGCAGCCGGACAATCGTATGTAAGTTACATTCCGCCAATAATTTTTCTTTCAGCCTGGTTTTCATGCCTTCGCCAAACAAAAAGCCATCCGGCAATACCACAGCGGCCCGGCCACCATCTTTTAACAGATGGATGATCAAAGTCATGAATAGATCGGCGGTTTCCCTGGTACGCATTGCTTGAGGGAAATTGCTTTCAATGCCGTCTTCTTCCTGGCCGCCAAAGGGCGGGTTAGTGACGATCACATCGACCCGGTCTTTGGGCGACCAGCTGATCAAGGGTTTTGCCAGCGTGTTGTCGTGGCGAACCTGGCTAGGCACTTCAATGCCGTGCAAGATCATGTTCGTGGTGGCCAATAAATGTGGCAATGGCTTTTTCTCCACACCGTGAATGCTGGCCTGCAAAGCTTGCTCGTCAGCAGGCGTTTTAACGTAGTGTTTACGTTTATGCTCTATGCTGCAAGTCAAGAAGCCGCCCGTCCCACAAGCAGGATCTAATATGGATTCGCTCAATTTCGGATCGACACGGTTGACCATGAATTCGGTCACCGCGCGAGGCGTATAAAACTCGCCAGCATTACCCGCGCTCTGCAAATTCTTCAAGATTTGCTCGTACATGTCACCAAAAAGATGACGCTGTTGAGCTTTGTTAAAATCGATGCCATCCTGGATTTTATTGATGACCTGGCGAAGCAATTGGCCAGACTTCATGTAGTTGTAGGCGTCGGCAAAAACGCTTTGGATCACGTAAGCACGTGGATCGTCGCCTTTAGGTACGAGATTCTGAAGCTGTGGAAATAAAGTATTGTCAATGAAGTATTTGAGCTCTTCGCCGGTAATGCCTTCGGCATTGGCCGCCCAGTTGCGCCAGCGCAGTGCCTCGGGTATCGGCGACTGATAGCCGTCGCTGAACATCTCCCATTCCTGCTCTTTATCATCGTAGATTTTCAAGAACAGCATCCAAACCAGCTGGCCGATACGCTGAGCATCGCCGTCGACACCCACGTCTTTACGCATGATGTCTTGGATGGATTTGATGGTACTACTAATGGACATGCTTTTCCTTTAAATTGATTAGGCAGTAATTGGGGTTTGGTAGAGCTGATCTTCCAGGTCTTTCAGGGCTTTTTGGTAATGGGCTTTGCCGCCAAAGGCATTGAGCAACTCCATAGGCGCACCCATCTTCGAGAAGGGATCAAGCGTGAGAATTTTAACATCTTCGATGGGCTCAATGCCGGTATCAGCATATTTATCGAGCAGGGCTTCGAGGACCTGTTTGGCAGCCCCTTGGTATTGATTGAAGTAATTGCGGCTCTTAAGCTGTTCCGCACGCTGCTTACGCGATAGCGGCGGCTGGTCGTAGACGATATGACAAATCAGATCGAAGGGATCAAGCTCATAGCCGAGCTTGTTACTGACGGTAGCCTGCAAATCGTCCCAGAAGATTCCTTGCTCGGCTAATTGCTCAATAATGGCTTTCTTTTGCTCGGCGTCAGACCACTGGCGCAAGAAGTCCTTGAGCGTGGCAAATTGTTTTTTGACGCATTGCTTGGTGTAGTCAGTCAGTGATTCCGTAATCAATTTACCATCGGCGCCCAAGTACTGGACTCGCTCGGCAATCACTTTAACTTCAATGTTGTTGACGACATATTTGACGGGTGGATCTTCAGTCGTTTCGCCGTTGCCGCTATCCGTTCCGGTGTCGCCGTCCTCTGATTCTGAACTTCTACTTGTTGTAGATATAGGATCATTGTCATCTTCGCCATCTACATCAACCGCATCGCCAGGTTTTGGCGCATAAACTTTGACTGGTTCGCCATCAAATGCCGGGTCAGCAAACAATTCCGTGGCCTTTTTAAAGTCCATGATAGTGAACCAGAACTTATCGTAATTCTCGTCAATACGGGTGCCACGCCCGATGATTTGCTTAAATTCGGTCATCGACAGAATACGCTGATCCAGCACAACAAGCTTGCAGGTTTTGGCGTCGACACCCGTACTCATTAATTTGCTGGTCGTCGCAATGACCGGGTAGCGCGATTCAGGATTGATGAAGTTGTCCAGCTCGGCTTTGCCTTCCTGTTCATCACCGGTAATGCGCATGACGTATTTGCGGTTCTCGCGCACGCGCTCAGGGTTTAGGTTAACCAGGGCTTGCCGCATACGCTCTGCATGATCAATGTCATTGCAGAACACGATGGTCTTCTGGAATTCGCCGGTTTTTTGCAGATATTCCGTAATCTTCCAGGCTACCAAATAGGTGCGCTCATCAAAGACAATTTTGCGGTCAATGTCTTTCTGATTGTAGATGCGATCTTCGATCAGGTTGCCGTACTTGTCTTTTTGATTTTTGTGAGGGCGCCAGCCTTGCAAATCCAGGTCAAAGTCAATGCGGATGACCTTGTACGGGGCCAGGAAGCCATCTTCAATGCCTTGCTTGAGCGAATAGGTATAGATCGGTTCGCCGAAATAATCGATGTTAGAAACTTCCTTGGTTTCCTTGGGCGTGGCAGTCAGGCCAACATGTGTCGCCGAATTAAAATAGTCCAGAATTTCACGCCATGAGGAATCCGCCTTTGCACTGCCGCGATGGCACTCGTCAATGACGACCAAATCGAAGAAATCAGGCGAGAACTGTCTATAGATATTTTTATCCTCATCGCTGCCGGTGACCGCCTGATAGAGCGACAAGTAAATTTCGAACGACTTGTTGATCTGGCGCTTGCTGATTTTGGTCATCGCCTGACCGAACGGCTTGAAATCGTTGTTCTTCGTTTGGTCGACCAGAATGTTACGGTCTGCCAAGAACAAGATGCGCTTCTTCTGTTTGGATTTCCATAAGCGCCAGATGATTTGAAACGCGGTATAGGTCTTGCCCGTGCCTGTGGCCATCACTAATAAAATACGGTTTTGGCCTTTGGCTACGGCTTCGATCGTCCGGTTGATCGCGATAGTTTGATAGTAGCGGGGGCTACGTCCCGTACCGTCATCGTAATAGGGCGTGGTAACAAGTGGCTCAACACTTTGGCCGATGTTTTTCCACTGACAGTAGCGTTGCCATAAGAAGTCAGGACTCGGGAATTGATCAAGGGATAATTCGGTTTCAGTCAGATCAGAGAGACCGGTGCGATCGTGGAATAGGAAACCATCACCATTGCTGGAAAATGCAAAGGGGGCATCCAGGGCCTCTGCATAAAGCAGAGCCTGCTGCATGCCATCGCCTAGCTTATGCTTATTATCCTTCGCTTCAATGACAGCCAATGGCTGATTTTTTTGCTGATATAAAACATAGTCAGCTCGGCGTTGTTCACCGCGTGTATGTAAGCGGCCACGAACAATGATGCGGCCCGCTGTAAAACTCACTTCTTCACGAATCTGCGTTTGTAGGTCCCAACCGGATTTCTGAACGGCTGGAGTGATGAACTTAGAGCAGATGTCTCGTTCGCTGAGCTGTTTTTTGTCCATAAAAGTCCGGCTGATGTGTGAGAAATAGGCGGGTATTATAGCAAGGGCTTGGGGATCAAATTAACTATCTGGACCGAAAGTACAGCATTCTGCGTTCAGCATTGATTTAACTGTAAGTTAATTGGATGTGCTAGTTGCAAAGTCGATATTTAATTACTTGTAAAACTTCTGGCTTAATCTGGCATGAATGAAAATTGCGTGGATGAAGTAGAGTCCATACTAATGTTAATGTTATTTAAAGACTAAAAAATGCATATCTTTTATTTGCTAGAACCTACTATTTAAAATTTATGTGGAGCCTAAGTTTCGTCCCCTGGTTGGGCGAAATGAGGTGACGCGGATGAATCGGAGCTGTCGAAAGCCATAGCGATCGCGTGATTTTTGCCGCTTGTTGGGGCTGGGATGCTCCTAAACAAGCTTTAGCAAAAATAGCGACTCCCAGTTGAAAACCGCCACAAGTTCCGATTCAAACTAGGCCATCGATTCTGATAGCATTACTCCTGTATTGAATATCGGATTTTGGGAGTGGCGAGTTGGTGCTATCGACCCTGAGGAGCTACTCGCCTCATGTTTACAATATGACAGTTTGCCAACTGAAAGCCGTCAATCGTTCAGTGGCTCAGCTGGATCTTGACGGCGAAGTGGGCAGAGTCGCTTCTGCTAAAACCAGCATTTAGTCGTTTCCATTAGTGTCCTAAAAATACAATGCACCAGATGATTTTGTTGTATCGCCTAGCGTGCCCGTTTCACTTTGTTCCTTGCCAAAAAACTCCCACAGTTCTCCCATTACAACAGAGCAACTTTCCCCGATACTAAGCACCATGTTGAGACAGCGCGATATTGATGATAACAACTCACCATTCCGCAGTTAAAAACCAGCTGGGTAAAACGCCCAAGCAAATGAATAGTGGTATCGATTAAGAATAAATACGACGGCATTGCGACGAATCCGATGCCGCTCTACAGAACAACTCAGCCGGAGAATACAGACATGAAAAGACTGCCCGAAACTGTCATCCATCAATTCAACCAACTGTTTGCCGTCATCGGCAAAGCCAGCGATGACCTGAAAATGGCCAGTGCTGAGGCCAGCATGGCCGGTAACTTTACGCTGGTTACCGCTAACATCGAGAATTGCCAGCAATTGCTGGCTCTGGAAATGGAAATCAAAACCTGTCTGAACAACTTCGATAATAAATCCAAAGCCCAGCCGTTGGAAAAATCTTTCCATAAGCGCTCCAGACGCCGCACCAGGCAATCAGGCGGACGTTTGCGGGTTAGAATCGCCGGTAAAGTAATCGAAGAAGGCACTATCGCCGAAACCTTCGTCGAAACGCTGAAAGTCTTCGGATTGGATAAAGTCGCCAGACTCAATCAAATGGTGACATCTATTCCGCTGATCGGTCGCCAGCAGACCACAGGATATCAGGCGCAAAGGCAATGCAACGGCTGGTACATCACCACTCATGTCAATAAACAAACCGCAACAACGGTGCTGGAAGAAATCGGCAGGGAGTTACACATGCCGGTGAAAATCGAGTTTGTCGATCGTTGAAACACAACAGTCCCATCACACAAACCACAGTACACCATGGCAGATAAACGAAAAGCCCTTCGTTTATCTATCGAACCCAGTAAAATCGCAGATAAAAGCAACACAGGACGACAACATGCCCGCAAACAATCCTCGCATACTGACAGAACTTCAACAACAGGCAGCCGCAGGCAATGCCCAAGCGCAATTTGAACTTGCAGGATATTATGCCGACGAAAACGAAACCGACCGGGGATTGGAATGGCTGAACAAGGCAGCCGGACAAGGTCATGTCGACGCACAATTTACGTTGGGTCTATTTTACTCTCTGGGTGGAAGTAATCAGAAAAAAGATCGAACTTCAAAAATATTAGACCAATGGGTCAGGAATCTCGGTAACAAAATTGAAATCGAGCCGGCCCGCAATGTTGCAATCGGATTAGCGCTTAAAAAGAATCTAAGCGATAGCAACGCTGAACTGGCTTTTGCTTGGTTTCAAAAAGCCGCTGCGCAAAATCATGTCGAGGCCAATGCATGGCTGGGCCAATGCTATCGAGATGGTATTGGCACCAAGCATAACGATGAAATGGCCTTCAATTGCTTCAGATTGGCTGCCGAGCATGGCTGGGTGGAAGCGCAATATGACTTGGCACGTTGCTATCTTGAAGGCAAAGGTGTGCAGCAAAACGCTGCTCTGGGCAGGCAATGGTGCGAAAAGGCAGCAGAAAATGGCTTTGCAGAAGCTCAGTATCTATTAGCTCGCTGCTATTTAGATGGTGTAGGCGTGGCTCAAAATTTTGAGCAGAGCATTGTTTGGTTGAACAAAGCCTCACAAAACGACGATTCCGTAATCGAAGATAAAATGATGATGAGGTTAGCCGAAGCATACGCAAAAGGAATATATGCCAAACAAAGCGATACGCCTGACAATAATTTGTCACGAGGAGAGGCCTGCTACCAAGCTGCAATTGCATATTTCGATGGCAGAGGCTTCGCTACGGACTATGAAAAGGGTATGACGTATTTGAGGGATGCTATCAAATGCGATCATGCCGGAGCCAAGCAATGGCTGGAAAATGCCTACCTGCAATTTACTTTTCCCGAGTTTATTGGCAGAGATGATGCGGAGCAATGCTATCAGGATGCTTATAACTGGCTCAGTGAAGCATTTAAAAAGAACCCGTTAGATCAAGAAGTCAACTTTGCTTTAGGTGTATTGTTCGCATTTGGTAAAGGCACCACACAAAATCATGCCCGTGCATTTGAATATTTTTACAAATTCCACACAGGCGATGGCATTGATGATCCAAATCCCGGTTATCCAGATGAGCTTGATGATTTGGCCAATATTTATTGTGCTATTCATGAAAATTGGAACAACGGATGTTTGTATCCTGACGAAAATTCAGGAAAATATTTCACAAGTCAGTTTCTGTCTAGCAGACAGAGAGAAGGAAACTACATTGTTTTGCCTTCTCTGGTAATGGATTTTTACCTTGAAAAACGAGAGTTTGATTTATTAAGGTCTTACATAGGCTTTATCGAAAACTCAAAAAAAATTTTCGAGCAGCAATCCACGCAGAAGCAGCTCATAAACATTATTTTCAAGGTAACACAGCTAGAGGAAGATATTGAGAGAAAAAACGAGCGGCTTCAGCTAGAGATTCAACAAAAGGAATTATTGCAAACAAAAATGCAAAAACTGGTTGAGCAATTTACCCATACTCTGGGTAATGTGATATTCCCCGATACTATATATCAAGTTGCCGAGCGTTTAAAAACCAATCCAGAATGTCGCAAAGACGTTTTGCTGTTGAATGAAGCCTACCATTCTGAAGTTATCATCAAGCTGCAAGGTGAGTTATTACGTCAACGCCATACCAACACTGACCCGAAAAAATTTATTTATTTAATAAGATCATCTCGTCGGACACTTGATAGTAGCGATAAAACCAAATCAATTGTAGATATTTTGGATTATGCTGCTAGCCGAGTTACCGCGCGTTTTCTCAACCAGCATAATGCAAGTCTTAGCAGCATTCGTGACAAAATTTTGTCACGCAAGGATGTCAGTCTTGAAGCCTTGAAGCGGAAATTTGAAGATGACATTCTGCTTAATAGATCACTGGGTTCAGTTGAATGGATTAACCATAATCTGCGTCCTTTTAAGGTTATTAAAAACAGCCCACTTTGGCAAAAGGTCTGTATACTTGCTGAAAGCCATGCCGAAGCGTTATTGTTCGGCTATTTTTCGGAAGTCTTGTTTAACGCTTTTAAGTATGCGGATCATGAGGTCGATGACTTTTTAACGGTGGTGTTTGGTGAAAACGTTATTGACGACAAAATGTATTTAACATGCAGTTGGCGAAATCCGCTGGACGAAAAAGCCGTAAATAGCCTTGGAACCGGAAAAGGTCTCGATGCCATTCAGGGGGATTTAATGCAACTGAACGACACTCAAAGCGAGTCAAATAGCCTAAGAATTGAACAAGACAACCAACAATTTCAGTTGACGCTGTTCTTTAAAAAAGACTTGTTAATCGACGAGGTGCAAGTCCCTAATATGGAATGGTAAGTGATATCGGAGTTAGTCATGCTAAATATATTGTGGGTTGAAGATGAATATTCTGAGCAAAAACAAATCCAATTCTTCAAAAATAGGCACGTTACAGTTGAAACTCATTTTGATGGTGCTGAAAAGGTTATAAATTCTGATCTAAATAAATATGATGTGGTCGTTCTTGATATTAATCTTGAGAATTCAGAACATACTGAAAATGTAAAAAAATATGCCGAGAAGTACGCCAATAATTCTGAGGATTCAGTACGTGAATTTTTAAAAAAATGCGGAATGAATCTTTATTTTATGTTGCTGGAAAATGGATTTCCAAAAGACCAGATTGTCTTTCTTACTGCCAATGCAAATATCAGCATTGATTCAAGAGAGATCGATCAACTTAGGCAGGCTTTCGATAATCGTGACGTCCAATCATTTAAAAAAGCATTAACAATTATAACAAGCGGTTTTGGAGATGAAGACAAAGTAAATGCTTATAAATTTATAGGCCATAGTTATGATGAAATTGATATTAAAGGATTATGCAGCTACCTTGAAGCTTGTGCTAATAACCTGAACAATGATGGTCAAGGTAAAAATACTTACGAAATACTGTGTGAGACTGCGAATAATTGCCTTATTAAAGCTCCTAGGGCCTGTGTTAAAGGCACAAGGCAGCTTGAAACTGCACTGGAAGAATATGAAGCAAAGAAATATTTGGTTTTTCGGCGGGGAATTATAGAAGGTTGTGAGTTTTTAAAAAATCACATTGATAACGATGATATCCGATTCAGGGATTTTATTAAGCTAGAAAATAATCGGCCTAGTATCGAAATTCCAAGCATCGAGATAAAGAACTATCTTGATGCTTTAGCACAATCATTGCCTATTCGATCAGCGATAGATGAATCAGCTTTGAATTTGCAATATAGGTTGTTTTTAAGAACACTCTCACATGAGTGGGAAGAAAATGTCGAAGCAAGAAGTTTAGAAATATTATATGGAAATAATGGGCTTAACAGAATTCAGGACATCTACACGTATGCTTGGATTATGAAGATGACCCGAAATTGGGTATCACATGCCAATTTACTTGAGCCGTTAAACGAGGCACTTCTTGCTTTTCTGTTTTTAGTTAATATGCGGGCGATGTTCAGACTGTCTAAATCAGTACAGGCTTATGAGAGTATTTTATTAAGCTGTATTAATTCGAATCTGGATTGTATTATAAATATTGAAGATTTATCGAATAATATCAGTTTTGCATATGAGCAAGTTGATAATATTTTAAATTACTTGCAAATTCCGCTTGATTATAAAGATAAAGACGGCAACCAAAAACATAAACATTTTGGGCAAAAAATTAACGAAATTTATCGTCGAAATACTGGCAATCCTGATGCCGAGGATCATGATTATAAGAAATTATTGATGCAATACTTCTGGGTTAATCAGAAGCAAGAAGCCAATTTAAGAAAGCTAGTTGCAAATTCAGATGATTTTTTGCCGACATTGGCACGGCATGTTTATTCAATCAGCTTTCCAGATGCCTAACCCATGACCACCATACAAACCCAAACCCCGATCAACTCTGTCAACAAGCTCAGTACTTGGCACAACAAGGCTAAATATAGACGACTTGATGTACCTATCTAGAATCGCACCGTGAAGCCAAGACCGAACACTTCGTTTACGAGGATATCGAATGGGGCTTGTTTGGGCAAGACTAATCCGGTCGTCATTATCAATGCCGGGTTCAAACTCCTCAAAATTTTTTATATCAACCATGCTCCGAGACTTACTTAAGACTCTTATTGCCGAACTGCCGCGTTATGCGGAAGAAGAAGGCGATTTTTACGGCGTCGAACGCAGTTATTTGATTGTTGCTCTATCCGCTCGGAAGGGAGTCGAACCTGCTGTCGCCGAAAATACCGTCAAGTTGTGCGAATGCCTGCTGGATAGCTTATCGTTGTTGCAGATTGATGATCTGGCGAAAGGTGTCTGGAGTTTCGTGTCATTTCCGGCTCAATTACTGGCAACGTCGGTACTGACAGCAATGAGCGATGGTGATTCCCGTTTGTTTGCTGCTAATTTCTGGAATACCCGGGACACAAGCTATGACCGAAAAGACCAGCAGCGCGATGTATTGAGGTATATCGAACAGGCTCGTTTCGAACATTACGTCGGCAAACAAGCGCAACCGATCCGTTATTGTTATGTGGCCTGGAGCATCATCAAGCTCGATGGCAAAATTCTGTTTTATCAACGCGAGGACACCCAAAAGCGTTTCGATAAGGCGGCGGGGGATTATGGTCTGATTGGCGGACGAGCCAATCAGAACGATGTATCCGGTGTGACCGATAAGGTCGAGCTGCTGAGAGCGCTTCAGTCATCTAATTCTCCGGTTATTAAAAACGCCTTGCCGGAAACCCTGAAGCGCGAATTGCGCGAAGAGGCCGGCTTGCTGTTTGAAATGCATTACAACTTCAGGCTCTGGCGTAGTTTGCAACCGTATCGACAAGTTCAAGGCGCGGCGCCGAATCATGCCTTGACTGAATATTATTTAGTGTCTGAATGGAAATCAATTAATTCCGTACGCATCAATAGGTTATAATGTTTTGCCAACACGAAGATGTGTTGTCCTGACCCCGGTTTTGCCTTATTTCCGGCGAAAATCGGCCTGTAACCGCCTAAAAGCCAAAATCTTCATCCCTTGAACTCGCATGCGCACCGTCATTCAGCCTCAACTCAAATTCGGTGAGACCGATATTGCCGCCATTGTCATTGATCCTAAATCGCGCGATGACATTCCCCAATTACTGCGTGGACTGCAACACCTTTATACCGAGATCAGCTTGCGTCAGCAGGTATTTTCCATTCTGGAAGAGGTCATGCCCGAACGGGCAGGCGGAAAAGGCAAAGCCAGCAATAAAACAGGGCGGCCCGGTATGGAGCAGTGGAAGATACTGGTGTTGGGCGTACTGCGGTTAGGGCTTGATGTGGATTACGACCGGATTCAAGAGTTGGCCAACCAGCACAAGACGATCCGGCAGATGCTGGGGCATAGCGATTGGCTGGACGAGCACCGCTATGAACTGCAAACCATCCGGGACAATGTCAGTTTGTTCACGCCCGAGATTCTGGATCGCATCAACCAGGCAGTGGTGCATGCGGGACACCAGGCGTTAAAAAAAAACGCCGAAGAACCGCTGAAAGCACGGGCTGATTCCTTTGTGGTCAAAACCCACGTGCATTTTCCCACCGATACCAACTTGCTGTGGGATGCCATCCGCAAAACGGTGCACACCTGCGCCGCACTCTGCGACGCCCTGAATTTGACCGAATGGCGCCAAAGCGCCTATCACTTGCGTTGTTTCAAGAAAAGTTACCGGCTGATTCAAAAGCTCAAGCATTCCACCTCGCAAGATGAAGCCAAACGTCAGGCCAAGCAAGAGCAAATCGAAGCCGCTTATCAGACCTACCTCGACCAAGCCCAAGTCACTGTGCAACGGGCATACGCCACTCGGCAGCGCCTGAACCAAGCGCATGGCATATCGGCAGCGATGTTGGCAGATCTCGATGCCTACCTGGCGCATGCCGAGCGGCAGATCGACCAGATTCGTCGTCGGGTCCTGCAAGGTGAAACCATTCCGCATGCCGAGAAAGTCTTTTCCATTTTTCAACCCCATACCGAATGGATCAGTAAAGGCAAGGCCGGCGTACCGGTCGAGTTGGGATTGAGGGTGGCTATCGTCGAAGATCAACACCGTTTTATCCTGCACCATCAGGTCATGGCAAAAACCACGGACGATCAAATCGCCGTGACCTTGGTCGAACAAACCCAAACCCGCTTTCCCGCGGCAAAAGCCATGAGCTTTGATAAGGGCTTTCACAGCCCAAGGAATCAAGCAGAGCTCAAACAACGCCTGGATAACGTGATATTGCCGAAAAAAGGCCGGCTATCGGAAGCCGACAAAGCCCGCGAATCCGCCCCGGAGTTTGTCCGCCTGCGCCGCCAACATTCAGCGGTTGAATCGGCGATCAATGCGCTGGGCGTTCATGGGTTGAACAAATGCCCCGATCATGGCATGGATGGTTTCAAGCGCTACGTGGCCCTCGCCATCGTGGCACGCAATATTCAGCGTTTGGGCGCCATGCTCCGCGAGCAAGAACAACAAGAAGCCGCTCGACGACGAGGCCCTTACAAAAAAGCGGCCTAAAGGCACGACTGGTGGCGGAAAAAAGGACGAAACACGGGAAAGGTGCGGCCAAAATTCGCCCGGAATAGCGGATTTGCACCATTGAGCACCACCAAAAGAGGAAATTGACTGACCTGCGCCGAAAAATGGCTGGAGTTAGGCTCAGTGAGTTGGCAGAATCATGAAAAAAAGCGAGTTTTCTTTCAGGCACTATTTAAATATTTTTAATATCGAGCTGACGCTAGATGGTTTTTTGTATTTGCAGCAACGAGTGAATAGCGATCCGCGACTGGCTTGGCTGTCACTTGCCGACATCGAGCGTGGCGAAACCACGGACGACAAAATTCCATACATCAAGGCACTGTATGACGAGTTTTCCGGCAATCATACGGCGTTGATAGCCGAGTTATCGGCATTGCCGGACAGCTTTATTCCTGGATATTTATCGGATAAGGAAAAATACGGGATTACCCTGCCTATTGATCCCAAAAAACCGGTGGCCGCAGGTGTACTAGGCAAGGAAAAGCCGGTGGATTTAGCATTAACCTCTCGTCAATTGACGTTGATTCTTGGTTTGGCGGCGCACTTGCGTGGCTTTGAATTTGCTGAGCTTGAAAAAAATATCGTTTTACATCCTCATGGCTGGATAGAAGTAGGCGAACAATCACCAATCCGTCTGGAGTTGATGGAACTGGCAACTTTTCTAAACGGTAGCGATTTGGTGATGGAAAACCGCCGGGATCGTTTGTTCCGGTTGTCGATCAGGCCAAGCATGGTCTTCTTTGCCGATGAGTTATTTTCATTTATGGCTGCGGACGATGATCTGCAAGGTAAAGAAAGCATGGTACCCATTTTTATTGGCAGACAAGGGTTTGCTACGGCCCTGGGTTTTGTAAAAGACAAAATCGAACGCTTTGAATTGACGCGCGGTTTTGCTATGCGAGTGAAAATTTTGGCCGATGGCGACTTTACCATTCACGATACAGACGCAGTGAGTATCGAATATAATTATAAAAAAGGGCTACATAAGGACCCAAAATTCAAGGCTTTGGGTTTTAGAAATTTGATTCGGCAGGATGGCAAAGACATTCGGTTTGTAGTGCCATATATTTGTAAATGAACTATCGCATGATATGTGTAAGAACGTGAGTGATAGTTGAGAAGTAACTGTCGATAAATGGCTGGGGTTAAATGGTGACCAGCCGTTCACTGGAAGTTGGTGACAGACTCTTTCTGGCCGTTATGCAAAGCTTTGCATAAGTGTCATTTCTTGTCAGTCAACCGGTGTTTTCTAATGGCTGCTTTAGGCAAAATAATGCTCATAAAGTTTTGAGCTAAGGTCGTGTGTAGTTAGTTTACGAATCCCACCAATCGCAAACGATGCTTTTGTCGAATCTACGAGCTAAACAGATATCCTACGTGATCTAATCAGATTTTCTCTAAGATAATAAGCTCTTGCAGAGCCAGTTTCTACTACGCCTGTAAGTAACTGAATGCAAGCGTTATACATTTTTCGACTTAAGATGCCCCTGTTTACAATTTGCAAGTATCTTCCTATCGACATTTCCAAGTAATAGGCCGTATTAATTTGCTTGGGAACCAGAGCAGAGTCGTTAGAAAGCTTGTCAGCCAAAATATAAATTCCCTCGTCATAAAATAATTCATGAAAATGATACATCAAAGAAGATAGTGCTTCGAAAACATGGCTATTGTTGGCAGATATCCTTGCAAACTCTAATAAATATACTGCTCCAAGGCTCATAATTTTCTCTTCGTTTTCGTGTCCTTGCCAAGGGGTATCTGAATACATTATTCCTCGAAGCAATTTATTTAAATCATTTTGAAGGCCGGTGTATCGATCATTTATATCATTTAAAGCGATTTTATGAGCCTCTGGCGCCAAAACAGCCCATAGTGTCCATATAGCATCTAAATCAGACTTCCTTTCCATTGCAACATCGAAAGATAACTTCAAAAAATAAATAATACTTGGCGCTTTTAAGCAACCTTCAGCCAGTAGGTCCTTGAAGGGTAAGAAATTATTATTTTTAGACTGAATGATATGTTGAGTAAAACAATCTTGAATCTGTATTTTTATATCATGATTAATTTTTTCATCATTTGAGCTGTGATCTCGATATTCATCATCGAAAACAAATTTGACCAGTGTCTGAATTAACGAAACCTGTTTAGAATCCTGAGTTGCATATGGAACCATCAGCATTGGAAGATGAATAAACCACGGCGAGTGACTTTCTAATGAAATTTCACTTACCGACAGATTAGAGCCTTTATTAAAAAAATCATTTCGGAATGCAGTTATGGGGTGATGCCAATTTTCTTTAGCCCTTTCTAGCTCTTCGCTGTTCAAGTAATGCAGTCTGCGAGACTTAATTTCGTTACTTCGAAATTGAGCATATGCAATAGCACCAGCAATACACATAGATGCCAAATTGGAATCTATTACCCACAGAAATTCTCTTATGCCTTTTGCAGCAAATGCGCTTACATTTAAATTCGAATGAGTTATAGCTGTGGCAATAGCGTATTTCAATTTTTTTGTTTGCTCTTCACTGAGTTCACATTCAAAAAACTTAGACAGAACGAAAGCACATGCACCTGATCCATAATGGTCTGTCTTATCATAAGCAGTTGTTCCATACATGACATCAGAATGCATCAATACTGATTCTAAAATTATTCCTAAACACCACTCTTTATCTTCACTAGACAAATCGCCCAACACATCTCGAACACAAACAGCAGCCGTAAAAGCAATAGTTCCAACGGCCATATCTGAAAACGTATAAATTTCATTATTTTGAAGAGCTATCAGAATGTTTTTTGCCGCCTCTAGCGCTTCCTCATATGAGGAAAAATATTCTTCATTTTGGATGTTCTCTTCAAATAGCTTTCTTGCCCAAAGATGCAGCTTAGTAACAGAATTATCATGGATATGTTTGCTGTTATACTCGCTTTGGATCTGCTTTATGTCTTCAGGAAGATCAGGGTTACTTTGGAACAAAATTCTGTTGTTTTCTTTATCTTCAATGGCTTCCCATGTTCTAGTATCAATCCGATGAACCATGAATCGCAAATATTCCTCGTCTCGTTCTGACGCAAAGGCAATTAGCTCATCAACAATTCTTAAGGCTCCTTCTCGGTGATTTGCGTCAAATTGCAATCTAGTCAATAAGGTTTCTAATGATTCCTTCCGCCAAGGTCTAAGTGCTGCCTTCCTTCTTTCCTCTACGTAAATTTCTGACATTACGTCACGTCTATAGGCAAACCAGTTTAGTTCGCTGCCGCCCATCTCACCTGTCATTCGTTGTAAATCCAATTGATACAACTCAGGACACTTCAGAATCGGAAATGCAGACTGACCGACTTTTGTAGGAAAACCTGTGGCAACTGATGCCAGGACCGATGTTGGCATTACAGAATTACTGGACCGCAATAGATAATTGAAAATCCATTCAATCTCATTATCCTCGCCACATTCACTCACATAATCAATCAACCAACCCTCTAGCGCCATAAGCGCGCACTGAAGCAAATATGGCAATGTAGATAAACCTCTGTAACCTTTCCAAAGGTGAGGAGATGCAAATTGATTCACGACTGAACCATCATTGAGAGAGAATTCAATTTGCTTAACTGCGGTTTCAGAATAAAAAGCCAAATCTGGCTCAGAACCAGACAAAGAGCCAAACTCCGATTCAGAATATTTTTGAGCGGTTAGATTGCATAATTTGATAATAAAATCCAGCGCCAATCTAGGATGATATTGCAGCAAATACTTAAAGGGACCTTTTGCTCCGCTTGCAGGAAAAAAATCTCTTTCATTATCTAGGCCGAAATATTCGTCTACACCCATTCGGTAGGATCGATAACCGTGTTCATCTTCTTCAGGATTTTGCTGCAACCATTCGTGAAGAGACAACCTTACGACAAACTCCGGGTGATGCTTGCATAATATGGGAACATTAACCCCAACAAGAGCTAAACTAGACAGCTCATCTACGTAACCTAATCTTCGAGGATTTAATTTAGAGATAAATACGTCCTGCCCCATCAGCTCATCAAACTCAGCTTCAATTGCGGGTGAGACCTTCAACAATACGTTGAGTATTTTTTTTCTTTTACCTTCATTACGATAAGAATCCTTAATTGGGACAAGCAGCCACAAAGCCAATAAGCCAACTTTAGTAGACGCTTTAGGCAAGGCATCATAAATATTAATCAGTCCACTCCATACTTCCAGTACTTCGACTATATGGGGGAGTACTGAATTGCTCAACTCATTCCGAACCTCATAAGTGAAGTTAATAAGCGACTCCCAGCCATCGCCATATGGCTGCAAAAAAAGAGACTTAAACAATCCAGATTTTTCATCCTTAGAAAGCACCTGATTGAAAGAGTTAGGGCGCTGACACGAAATTCTTAATATGAAGAAGAATCTTGTTAATAGTGCGCAATCATCTTTCAAAAGTTGCGACTTCAAAGACCTTAAAAAATGGCTAGCAGAACTGCTTTGCAATATCGCGGCAATTGTCTCGTCTTTCCAGTAATTATCTATGCTATCGCTGGTTAATATTCCGTTGATAAATTCGTTAATAGAAACGTCAATTTTTAATCTTCTATACAGCCACAATCTAAACGCTCTATTGATCGAAGGCTCATTTCCGATGGATGATAGGAATCTGCATAGGTCAGACGAATTGTCTATATATTCACCCTCTATAAACTCCTCTAGCGCCCAGTCTTCCAATACATCATGGCTTGGACTTATTAGAGCTAGCCGACTATCTCTTTGGATTAGGTTGTCTTCTTCTAGCTTTGATATGACTTCAGGGTCGAATCCGATATCGCGAATACCAAATACCATCTTTTTTGCACGTTGCTTTGCGACTTCAATAAAGGTCAACTTTCGCCTTGCGTGCATACCAGCCTTTCTATCTGTTTCTTTTGAAATAACCGAAGTCCAAACGGTATTGCGAAAATCAGATTCGGTATCTCCTGAATGAAATTTAGCTCCGTTATCAATAGCTCTGACAGCAATCTCTATGAAAAACGGAACCTTAAGCAGATCAACTAACAAGTCATTAGACGTTAAAGCTTTAAGCTCTGGGATGTGCTCGCAAATCTCATCAATTTGTGCTTTATTAAATCCATCAATATTGATACTGTTAAATTGAGTGCCACTCGGTTGAAGATAATTAAAGGCGATCTGCTGATATGCGTAATCTCGTCCTGTCGCAATGATGGTCCATCCGGTTTGATTCTTAATATACTCTAGCAAATCGACGAACGCATTTTGATAAGTAAGCTCTAAAACCTTCTCTACAGATTCAATAACAAGTATTTTTTCCTTGAGCAGCGAGAATTTGCCCGCTATTTGTCCCAAAGTACAATGCATCCCAATTGACGTAAAAACGTCGTTTAGGTGGCTTTTGTCCAGATCTTCAGCTCTCAAATAGAATACAGGAACGTCTTTACTTTTAGTTGCTACAAAATCTTTTACAATACTTGATTTACCGATCCCTCTGGCACCTGTAACAAAAATAAAACCACAATTACCAAACTGTTCTGATATTTTCGCAAGCTGGTCATCTCTTCTGATATGAAAGCTTTTAACTTCGCTAGATATTGCGGCAAAAATGTAATCTCCTCGTTCCCGTAACCTAGTAATATCATCATCGAAGCTATTAGAATCAGAATGACTAAATAGAGAACTCACATCTACAGGGATATTTGATAAAGTCAATACTCCTGCGTTTTGATTAAACTCTTGAACACAGGTAATCACTCTGGATAAAACCAGAGAAGGAGACTCCTTCGAATAATTTTTAATATGAGAACATAGTAAGCTAGAGACAACAGAGTGTTTTGCGTCCAAGTCATAAGGAATAATGTAAAACACCCTTAAAAACTGCCACAATTCATCATCGCTAACAGCAACCCCTTTATTGGCACTGATTAATTGAGACTTGAACGCTCTTAATTTATTTTTCTTTGCCTCGCTCGTGAAACCTTTTGTCGTCGATTTCTTGATGAAATCACTTGCACAAGATGAACAATTAGCCCACTCAAGAACAGGGAGAACATTGTGAACATCGCTCTTCGATAAGGGGCCAGTTATTAAAGCAATTGAATCATTTTGAGCATTGAATTTATCGCTTTTGAAATCTCCCCAAGCGCTTTTTATTACTTCTGAAAAGATTGAGTCGGTAGAGTCGCCAATGCTTATTTCATGCTTTATTTGAGCAAACAGTTTGCTTTCGTTACCTTCTTTATCTGACGCAAGCAGAACGAAATCATCGGTATTAGCACCATCGTACTTGTTCTGAAACCTTAGCTCTTTTACTTTCATGTTTTGCGATAGGCAAGGCACACAGGTTTGAGTAAGCAATGATATCGCGAAAGCGGCTTGTACCCTTGTTTCAAAGTTGACTCCCCCCCCGCCAGTTGAAAATGGGTTACTTTGATTTTTTAAGTCATCGTTCATTCTTAGGCTCTACCTGATGGAGTAATTTCTTTCAACTAGTCACTGAATCTGTACAGATTCAGTTTGGTGGGAAGCTCGGCATTGAGGCGACTGCTTATCCGTGCTGGGCATTTGGATACTTGATTAATCAATATTTCCTTGCTGGTTTTAGACCTCGGCCTTCAGGCCGAAAGGAGCGCCCGCAACAAGCGAAGCGAAGTTGCTTTCTTGGGCGCGGATTGGGAAGGGGATGCAGACTCCTTCCCAATCATTGGCTTCATCCCGTAGGGATGTTTCCTTATTGCTTCTATATGGCACCAGTCGATTGAAATTAAGCTCGCTTAATTTGACCGTAACACGGGCGTATTAAAAACGGCAATATTCGATCTTGGCTTCGTTTATGCGATTAATTTCTCGATTGATACAATCCGAGCCTCACTGCATTTTATCTGTCTGTCCGCTTTAATCAGCAGATTTATCATTGAGCAATATTTACGGTTGGATTAACTTTTTTGCCTCGTACACAAGCTATCAAAGATTGTAACCGTTTAGCCCCCTATCTTGATATTTAAGTCATTGATTGTT
>SWCD01002725.1_pt1 | contig 36445 bp, 39 predicted proteins | sample 4693011 | NCBI WGS metagenome assembly SWCD01 (sample SAMN10267278, study PRJNA491770) | bioreactor metagenome | isolation source: DHS bioreactor inoculated with marine | place: Japan: Omine Ridge, Nankai Trough | reverse complement strand
GCGCGGCGCAGGATTGGCAATCGGATCGGAGATCGGGCAAGTGTGGCATGGGCTCGGGTGCGGCGCCTTCGTTTTCTTCGGTCCGGAAACACCTTTGGGGGTGAGCCCGTGGGGCGTGGGGGGCAAACAGCCCCCCTGACAGGTCTCAGGTGGCCTTGGCCTCGAAGCTGCTGCGGAAGATCTGCGCCAACTCGTCGAGCGGCGCTTCCGATCTGGCGAACCTCACGCTGTGGCCGGTGAAGCGGCCGACGGTATCGACCGGCACGCCGGCCTTGCCGGCTTCGATCATCAGCGCCTCGGCCTCGTCGAAATTGCAGGCGACGAGGTAGCGCGCCTGGTCTTCGCCAAACAGAGTGGGCGTGTCGTGCGCGTCGAGCTGCACACCGACGCCCCCCGCCTCGGCCATCTCGAAGGCGGCGAGCGCGAGGCCGCCGTCGGACAGATCGGTGCAGGCCTTGATGAACTGCCGGTTGGCGCGGACGAAATCGCCATGGCGCTTCTCGGCGACGAGGTCGACCTGCGGCGCGTCGCCGTCTTCGCGGTGGAACACTTCCGCCAGCAGGGCGGACTGGCCGAGGTGGCCACGCGTCTCGCCGATCAGCAGCGCCACGTGACCGTCGCGCGCAACCCCGGCGATCAGGTCGGCCTCAAGGTTCTTCAGCAGGCCCACCGCGCCGATCGTCGGCGTGGGCAGGATGCCGACGCCGTCGGTTTCGTTGTACAGCGAGACGTTGCCGCTGACGATCGGCATATCCAGCGCCTCGACCGCCTGGCCGATGCCTTTGATCGCACCGACGAACTGGCCCATGATTTCGGGCTTTTCCGGGTTGCCGAAGTTGAGGTTGTCGGTGGTGGCCAGCGGCGTGGCGCCGACGGCGGTGAGGTTGCGGTAGGCTTCCGCCACCGCCTGCTTGCCACCCTCGACCGGGTTGGCCTTCACGTAGCGCGGCGTGACGTCGGAGGTGAAGGCGATCGCTTTGGTCGTGCCATGCACGCGGACCACGCCGGCACCGAGACCGGGCGCGCGCACCGTGTCGGCCATCACCATGTGGTCGTATTGCTCGTAGACCCACTGCTTGGCGGCGTAGTTGGGCGACGAGATCAGCGCCTTCAGGCCGTCGATCGGGTCGATCTCCGGCACGTCGTCGAGCGGGTCGGCGGGGGCGGTCTCTTCCCACGGCCGGTCGTATTCCGGCGCGTTGCCCGAGAGCGCGCGCAGCGGCAGGTCGGCCCAGCATTGCCCCTTGTGCATGATCACGAAGCGGTCTTCGGGCAGGGTCTCGCCGACGATGGCGAAATCGAGATCCCATTTCTCGAACACCGCGCGGGCCACGTCTTCCTTCTCGGGGTTCAGCACCATGAGCATGCGCTCCTGGCTTTCCGACAGCATCATCTCGTAGGCGGTCATGTTGTCTTCGCGCTGCGGCACGGCGTCGAGGTCGAGCCGGATGCCGAGCGCGCCCTTGTCGCCCATCTCGACCGCCGAACAGGTGAGGCCGGCCGCGCCCATGTCCTGGATCGAGATCACAGCGCCGGTGGCCATCAGCTCCAGCGTGGCTTCCATCAGGCGCTTTTCGGTGAACGGATCGCCGACCTGCACGGTCGGGCGCTTGTCCTCGATCGTGTCGTCGAACTCGGCCGAAGCCATGGTGGCGCCGCCGACGCCGTCGCGCCCGGTCTTGGCGCCGAGATAGACCACCGGCATGCCCACGCCCGAGGCTGCCGAGTAAAAAATCTTGTCGGTGTCGATCAGCCCGGCGGCAAAGGCGTTGACCAGGCAGTTGCCGTTGTAGGCGGAATGGAAGCGCACTTCGCCGCCGATGGTGGGCACGCCGAAGCAGTTGCCGTAGCCGCCCACGCCCTCGACCACGCCATGCACGAGGCGCTTGGTCTTGGGGTGATCCACCTCGCCGAAGCTCAAGGAGTTCATCGCCGCGATTGGCCGTGCGCCCATCGTGAACACGTCGCGCAGGATGCCGCCCACGCCGGTGGCCGCGCCCTGATAGGGCTCGATGTAGGACGGGTGGTTGTGGCTCTCCATCTTGAACACGATGGCCTGGCCGTCGCCGATGTCGACGATGCCGGCGTTCTCACCCGGCCCGCAGATCACCTGCGGCCCTTCGGTGGGCAGGGTGCGCAGCCACTTCTTCGAGGATTTGTAGGAGCAATGCTCGTTCCACATCGCCGAGAAGATGCCCAGCTCGGTGAAATTCGGGCTCCGGTTCAGGATCCGCAGGATTTCGGCGTATTCGTCCGGCTTGATCCCGTGCGCGGCGATCAGCTCTTCGGTGATTTCGGGTTCGTGGCTCACGGACAGCATCCCCCTGCGGCAGTGTCATTGGCGGTGTCATACGGGATGGGGCCGGGTTGGGGAAGGCCCCGCCACGCGGCATCGGCGCGCGGGCGGCAAAAAAAGACCGGGCACAAGGCCCGGCCTAAGTCCAACAGGGAGGTAAAAGCCGATCAGAGTTGCCTCGATAACCGGCTTTGAGCTCGATTTATGGGCAGAATGAGGAAGCCGCAAGGGCAAATGCTGCAATGCGGCTATGCGGCGCATGCATGGCTGGGGCGGAGCTATCCGATGTCCGGCGCCGCGAGGGGCCAGCCCTGGATCAGGTCCATGCGTTCGCGTTGATACGCCGCGTCCCATCCGGGCGCGGTGACCACCCGTGCAAACGCCACCGCCCGCTCGCGCAGCCCGGCGATTTCCTCGGCCGAGAGCCAGGCCGACGGGTGCAGCGGGAGGCGTGCGGCCAGGGCGGTATCGACCGCCGCGTCGAGCGCGTCGGCCAGGAGCGGGCGCCCGGCGAACCGGGCGGCATCGACCGCGCGGGCGTCAGCGGCATAGGCCCGGCGCATGCGTTCGGCGAGGCGCTTGTGGGCGCGCAACGGGGTTGAGGGCAGGCCGGCCGGACGCAGAGTGTCGAGACGGAGCGACAGATACCAGCCGAGCGCGTGACGCTGTGTCCGGCTGAGGCCGCGGTTGGCGCGTTGGATCACCTGGATCCGCATCAGATCTTCCACGCCGAGGCTGACATTGCTCGGCTGGCGGCGGGTGATCCGCACCTGGCCGGGCCCAAGCGCCGTCTCCATCAGGTCTTCCAGCGCGTCGCCGCCGGCGAGTTCGGAGCGGATCGCCGGGCGCGCGATATGGGCCGCGCCGAAGGCATCGCGCCAGGCCGCCAGGCGCGGCGCATAGTGCATTCCCGTGCGCGACCGGTATTCGAGCAGCGCCCAGGGGTCGAGCACCGCGCCGCCGGTCTTGATCCGCTCGCTCAGCCCGGACATGATGCGCGGCGTATGCGGCCGCAGGTAGGTGACCACGGACAGCCGGCCCGCCTCGGTTGGCAGGTACAGCGCAAGGGCGCGCGCGAGGGCGTCGGGGCGGACCGATTGGAGGCGTTCGGCCGATAGCACGGTCACGTCCGCGTTCTGTTGCAGCGTCCGTTTCGCAAAGCGCTGGAACGGCTTTTCGAGCGGAATCGACGCGATCGGGATGAGGCCGCCCATACGCTTTCGCCGAAATACGCCGTTGTGGTTGAATTGCCCTTTGTCGAGCGGATAGGCCACGCGCCCCTCGGCGAGCGCCACGTCGCCGCGCGCGAACGCCTCCTGGACCGAGGTCGACCCGGTCTTGGGGTCGCCGGTGTGGATGATGAGATGCCCGCTGTAGAGCGTTGGTGAAGTCGCCATTCGGCCCCCGTCTCGCGTCAACCGCTCATCTGGCGGCGGTATTCGAAGATTTCTTCGACAATGAAATCGCGAAACGCCGCGACTCGCTTGGAATGGCGCAATTCTTCGGGGTAGGCGAGGAACACCGGAATTTCCTTCGACTCGCTGAACGGCAGGACGCGTTCGAGATCGGCAAAATCGTGGGTCACGTAGTCGGGCAGCACACCGATGCCGAGCCCGTTCAGCACCGCCTGCAGCACGCCGAAATAATTGTTCACGGTGAGCAGCGATTCGATGTCGTAGGTCAGAAGCTCCTGCACGTAGCTCGCGCCGGCGCTGACCTGGGTCGAGGTGGTGTTCATGCAGATCAGCCGGTGGAAATGCAGGTCTTCCTTGCGCTCGGGCCGGCCGTGCGCATTGAGGTAACCCGGCATCGCGTAGAGCCGCATGTTCACGCTCATCAGCCGCTTGCGCACCAGATCGGCCTGGCTCGGCTCTTTCATGCGGATCGCCACGTCGGCCTCGCGCATCGGCAGGTCGAGCACGCGTTCTTCGAGCATCAGGTCGATCTTCAGGTCGGGGTGCTTCTCGTAGAGCTTGGGCAGGCGTGGCGCGAGCCAGAGCGAGCCGAACCCCGTGGTGGTGGTGACGCGCAGCTCGCCGAACACCTCTTCCTTGGAATCGCGGATACGGGCCACGGCGGCGTCGAGCCGCTGGCTCATCGCCTTGGTCGCGTCGAACAGCAACTCGCCCTGCTCGGTCAGGATCAGCCCGCGCGCATGGCGGTGGAACAGCGTGGCGTTCAGGCTTTCCTCAAGCCCGCGGATCTGGCGCGACACCGCCGATTGGCTGAGGTTAAGCGTATCCCCCGCATGCGTGAGCGAGCCCGCATCCGCCACAGCGTGGAATATCCTGAGCTTGTCCCAGTCCATTGTTTGACCGCGTAAAGTTTCCCGCGTTCAGTGGTATACCAGCAATTCGCAAACGTCATGTGAAAAGCCGACCGCGGGTGCGGTTTGTCGTTTTACCGCCACGGTTTTTTCTCCTAGCATCGCGCCCATGACCAAGCCCAGCCACAGCCTTGAAGAGCGCTTCGACCTCACCGCGAGCCCGGTTCTGATCACCGGCACGCAGGCTTTGGTGCGGCTGGTGCTGATGCAGAAGGCGCGCGACCGGGCAGCGGGGCTGAACACCGCCGGTTACGTCACCGGCTATCGCGGCTCGCCGCTGGGCTCGCTCGATACCTGGATGCAGCGCCAGCACGCCGCGCTGGAAGCGGCGGATGTCCGTTTTGCACCGGCGCTGAACGAAGACCTCGCCGCCACCGCGCTCTGGGGCGCGCAGCAGGCGGAACTGCGCGGCGAGGGGCGGTTCGATGGCGTGTTTGGCCTGTGGTACGGCAAGGGGCCGGGGGTCGATCGCTCGGGCGACGTGATGCGGCATGTGAACATGGCCGGCACCTCGCCCCATGGCGGCGTGCTGATGGCGATGGGCGACGACCACACCGGTGAATCCTCCACCGTGGTGCACGCCTCCGACTGGGCGGCGGTGGATGCCGGTATGCCGGTGCTCTCGCCTGCGGGCGTGCAGGAGGTGCTCGACTACGGCCTTTATGGCTGGGCGCTCAGCCGGTTCTCCGGGCTCTGGGTGGGGCTGAAGCTGATCAAGGACACGGTGGAAAGCACCGCCGTGGTCGATGGCCGGCTCGACCGGATGGCGTTCGTTGCCCCGGCGTTTCAGATGCCCGAGGGCGGGCTGAGCATCCGGCTGGTGGATGATCGCGTGCCGCAGGAGCCGCGCCTGCACCGCTACAAGATCCCCGCCGCCGAGGCGTTTGCCCGCGCCAACCGGATCGACCAGCGCAAGCTTGGCCAGCCCGGCGCGAAAATCGGCGTCGTCGCCGCCGGCAAATCCTGGCTCGATCTCGCCCATGCGCTGGAATTGCTGGGGATCGACGCGGGCGAAGCCGACCGGCTCGGGATCACCGCCTACAAGGTCGGCCAGGTCTGGCCGCTGGACCGGGCAAGCTTTGCCGACTGGGCCGAGGGGCTGGAGCTGATCGTGCTGGTCGAGGAGAAGCGCAAGCTGATCGAGGGGCAGGTGAAAGACCTGCTGTTTGGCCAGCCGGTGCGGGTATTGGGCGCGCGCGACGGGCAGGGGGCAGAGCTGTTTGCCGCCCACGGCGTGCTCGATCCGGTGATGATCGCGCAGAAGCTGGGCGCGCTGATCGCCGCCGAGGGGCGCGAGAGCGCGCGGCTGAAGGCGGCCCGCGCCGCGCTCGCCGCCGGCGCCGTGCCCGACAACGCCCCGGCCCTCGCCACGCGGCTTCCCTATTTCTGCTCGGGCTGTCCGCACAACACCTCCACCAGGCTCCCCGAGGGATCGCGCGCCTATGCGGGGATCGGCTGCCACTACCTTGTGCAATTCATGGACCGCGAAACGCTCGGCTTTACCCAGATGGGCGGCGAAGGGGCGAACTGGATCGGCGAGGCGCCGTTTTCCACCACCCCCCATGTGTTTGTGAACATCGGCGACGGCACCTATAACCACTCCGGGATCATGGCGATCCGCGCCGCCATCGCGGCCGGCACGACAATGACCTACAAGATCCTCTACAACGACGCCGTGGCCATGACCGGGGGGCAAGGTAACGACGGCGGGCTGGACGCACCGAAGATCGCCGCCGAGATGCTCGCGGCCGGGGCGGCCAAGGTGGTGCTGGTCTACGACCCGAAGGAGGAGATCGATGTCTCCGCCTTCCCCCGAGAGGTCGAACGCCACCCCCGCGATGAGCTGATTTCGGTCGAGACATCGTTGCGTGAAATCAAAGGGGTAACGGTTCTTCTTTATGTTCAGACCTGCGCCGCCGAGAAGCGCCGCCGGCGCAAGCGCGCGACCTTTCCCGACCCCGACCGGCGGGTGTTCATCCACCCCGACATCTGCGAGGGCTGCGGCGATTGCGGCGTGCAGTCGAACTGCGTGTCGATCGTGCCGGTCGAGACCGAGCTGGGCCGCAAGCGCGCCATCGACCAATCGACCTGCAACAAGGATTTCTCCTGCCTCAATGGCTTCTGCCCCTCGTTCGTGACGGTGGAGGGCGGCAAACCGCGCAAGTCCGCCTCGGCCGAGATCGAGCTGCCCGACATGCCGGATCCTGTTTTCCCCGAGATTTCAGACACCTGGAACACGCTTGTCACCGGCGTGGGCGGCACCGGCGTGGTCACCATCGGTGCGATCCTCGCTCAGGCGGCGCATCTGGACGGCCTCGGCGCGGCGCTGATCGACATGACCGGGATCGCCCAGAAGGGCGGCGCGGTGACGGTGCATCTGCGCCTTGCCAGGCGTCCCGAAGATATCACCGCGATCCGCGTGGCCACCGGCGAGGCCGATGCGCTGATTGGCGGCGACCTGGTGGTGTCGGCGAGCCCCGCGACGCTCTCGCTGCTCGCCAAGGGGCGCAGCGGCGCGGTGGTGGATGGCCATGCGACGATCACCGGCGCCTTCACGCGCGATCCTGAATTCCGCATTCCAGACAATGACCTGGGGCTCGCTCTTGACGCGCGGATCGGCGACGGTCTCACGCTGTTCGACGCCACCACGCTGGCGGCCCGGCTGATCGGCGACAGCATCTATTCCAACATGATGGTGCTCGGGGCGGCCTGGCAGAACGCGCTGGTGCCGATCGGCCGGGCGGCGATCTTCGAGGCGATCGGCCTCAATGGCCAGGCGGTCGAGGCGAACCGGCGCGCTTTCGACCTCGGGCGCTGGGCGGTGCTGCACCCGGAGGCCGCGGCGCGGCTGGCGGGCGGGGCGGGCGACACACCGAAAACCCTCGCCCAGAAGATCGACCACCGCGCCGATCACCTCGCCGCCTATCAGAACGCCCGGTTGGCGCGGCGCTACCGCGATGTCGTTGCCGCCGCGCCGGAGTCGATCCGTGCCGATATCGCCGAGGGCTACCACAAGCTGCTGGCCTACAAGGATGAATATGAAGTGGCGCGCCTGATGCAGAGCGTGCGCGCCGAGGCGCAGGCCCGGTTCGAGGGCGATCTGACCCTGTCCTTCCACATGGCCCCGCCGGTTCTCAGTCGCGCCGGCCCCGACGGGCGGCCCAAAAAGCGCCGGTTCGGGCCGTGGCTGGTGCCCGTGATGCGTGGTCTCGCGCGTTTCAAAGTGCTGCGCGGCACGCCGTTCGATCCGTTCGGCTACAGCGCCGAGCGGCGCATGGAGCGCGGGCTGATCCGCCAATACGAGGCCGATATCGCCGAGCTGGGCGCCGCCCTCACCCCCGCGAAAGCGGAGATCGCCCGCGAGCTGGCCCGGTTGCCGCTCACCATTCGCGGCTTCGGCCCGGTGAAGGCGGCCAATGCCGCCGTTGCCGCGCGCCGGCGCGCCGAGCTTCTCACCGCGCTGCGCGCCGCCGGCGATCCTGATGCGCAGGCGGCCGAGTAGCCCCCCGGCGCGCACCCTTTCCATCGCCGCCATTTCCCTCTAAACGGTGGCGCACACGCGGGATGGAATGGCGAGTAGCAGGCACGCATGAAAACGATCACCACAACCGAGGCCCTGGCCGAATTCTGCATCCGGGCCGCAAGTCACCCCTATGTCACCGTCGATACCGAGTTCCTGCGCGAACGCACGTACTACTCGAAACTGTGCCTCGTGCAGCTCGCGGTGCCGGGCGACGACGCGGCCGACGCGGTGCTGGTCGATCCGCTGTCCGACGCGCTCTCGCTCGAGCCGCTCTACGAGCTGTTTCGCAACCAGGACGTGGTCAAGGTGTTTCACGCCGCGCGCCAGGACCTTGAGATTTTCTTCGTCGATGCCGGGCTGATCCCGACGCCGCTGTTCGATACGCAGGTGGCGGCGATGGTCTGCGGCCATGGCGACCAGGTTGGCTACGAGACGCTGGTGCGCAAGATCGCCAAGGCGCCGCTCGACAAGTCGTCGCGCTTCACCGACTGGTCGCGCCGCCCGCTCACCGATGCCCAGAAGGTCTACGCGATCGGCGACGTGACCCATCTGCGTGACATCTACGAAGTGCTTTCGGCCGAGCTGGAAGAGACCGGGCGCGGCGCCTGGGTCGAGGAAGAGCTGGCGGTGCTGCTCGATCCGGCGACCTATCGGGTCGAGCCGGGCGAGGCCTGGCTGCGGGTCAAGACCCGCACCAATTCGGGCCGGTTCCTGGCCGTGGTGAAAGAGCTTGCGCGATTCCGCGAGGGCTATGCCCAGTCGCGCGACGTGCCGCGCAGCCGCGTCTACAAGGACGACGCGCTTCTTGAGCTGGCGTCGACCAAGCCGGCCAACATGCAGGATCTGTCGCGCTCGCGGCTGCTCCTGCGCGAGGCCCGGCGCGGCGAGATCGCCGAAGGCATCCTGGCTGCGGTGAAGGCGGGGCTGGAGATGCCGGCAGACGACGTGCCGAAGCCGCCGGTGAACGGGCGCGAGAAACTGCAGGTGAATCCGGCGCTGGCCGACCTGCTGCGGGTGCTGCTCAAGGCGCGGTCGGAAGATACCAGGGTGGCGCAACGGCTGATCGCCAGTGCCGCCGATCTCGACTTTCTGGCAGCGGGGCGGCGCGACGTGCCCGCGCTCAAGGGCTGGCGCGCCGAGGTGTTCGGCGCCGATGCGATCCGGCTCTGCGATGGCAAGCTGGCGCTGGCCGCGAAGGGCCAGAGCGTGCGGGTGATCGAGGTCTGAGGCCCTTAGCGGCGCGCGGTGCGGCTGTTACGCTCGCCCACCACCTTGATTGAGCGCACGTCGCGCAATTGCGCGTTCGACAGGAACTCGGCCACTTCCACGGTGCGCGCATAGGGCGTCGAGGCCTTGGTGGCCCAGCGCGGCGTGGCGATGCGGAACACGTAGGTCATCACCCCGTTCACCGGTTCGCCGTCGTTCTCCGCCACCAGCTCGGCATCCCAGTAGCCCAGCCGCGGCGGCAGGCCGGTGGCATGCACGATCACGCCGGCCGTGGTGCGCTCGATCGTGAGCGCGGTCACCTGGTCGACCTTCAGGCGGCGGTCCTGGTCGGTGGGCCAGCCGTCGGCGGGCTCCAGCGCCACTTCGCCGTTGCCGCCGCCGCCGGAGAACCAGTTGAACGGGTTCAGGCTGAAATTGCCACCGGAACAGGCCGTGAGGCCAAGAACGAGGCTGAGCGCGATGAGAATCCGGGCCATGTGTACCTTCCCCCGTGGACCTGCCCTGTGACTACCCCAAGGCGGGCGCTTTGAAAACCCGCTTGTGGCGGCACTGGACCTTTGCACGCCCGCCTCTTAGGTGGAAGGAAACACGCGACCGACAAGAGGACGGGGTATGGCCACCGAAGCATTTGAGAGCATTGTCGAAGATTTCGAGTTTCTCGACGATTGGGAAGACCGCTACGCGATGGTGATCGACATGGGCAAGAAGATGGAGGGGCTCGACGATGCCCTGAAAGTGCCCGCCACCAAGGTGGACGGCTGCGCCAGCCAGGTCTGGCTCGTGCCGCGCATCGAGGGTGGGGTGTTTCACTTCGCCGGCGATTCCGACGGGCTGATCGTGAAAGGCGTGATCGCGGTGCTCGGCGCGCTCTACAACGGCGTGTCGGTGGGCGAGGTGGGCGCGATCGACGCGCAGGGCGAACTTGGCCGGCTCAAGCTGGAAGAGCACCTGTCGGGCCAGCGCACCAACGGGTTGCGCGCGATGGTCGAGCGCATCCGCAAGCTCGCCGCCGAGGCCGCCTGAGATCGAGGCTTGACAGCGCCCGCCGCGCGCCGCGAACATTTGCGAAACGCAAAAAGCGAAAACGCAAACGGTCGGGGAGGATCGGTTCATGATATTTGTGCGCAGTCTTTTGGCTCTGGTGGGCCTGCTTGCGCTGCTGGCGATGGCGGCGACGGCCTGGATGTTTCGGGATTTCGACCCGAAGGCGGCCGGGGTCTATTGGAATTTCGCCAAGCGGCTGGCCGAGACCGGCAACGCGGTCGATGCGACGGTGTGGAAGCGCGAAGTGGGCGAGGGGCTGACTTTCGAGGAGGTCGACGATTCGATCCAGTCGGTGGCGCTGGCTGAAAACATCCGCGATGTCGGCCAGTTGCCGCTCGGCGACCAGGTGGGGCTGATGCAGGGCAGCGACTGGCGCAAGCTCAAGATCTACCTCTATTGCAACCCGCTTACGGCGGCCAAGATGGTAGAGTATTCCGAGGCTTATGCGGCCTACCTGCCATGCCGCGTGGCGCTGGTCGAGGACGACGACGGGGCGCTGTGGCTCTATTCGCTCGACATGGACATGATGATCCACGGCGGCAAGCCGCTGCCGCCCGAGCTGCTCGAAGAGGCGCTGCACGTGAAAGAGGTGATCCTGTCGATCCTCGACGGCGCCTCCGAAGGGGCGTTCTGACCACCGGGCGGGGTCAGGATCGGGCCCGGCACGCCGCCGGGCCGGGCTTGGTGCCGCCGGCAGCCAGTTCGTCGGCTGGACCCGTGCCAGCCCGGTTAGGGCGGCACGTTTTCCGAATCGATGGAAGCCCGACAAGGACCGTTCTGGATGCCCGGCGCGGACCGTCCAGGATACTCGGCGCGGCGCATCCCTGCCGTCCGTTTTCCCGGCCGTCCGCCGAGGTGGGAATGATTCTACTCCCCTAGGATACTAGGGGAGTAGAATTCGTTCGATCTTGGTTTTAGCCGCGATAACAGAGACATACGGGAATTTTCGCGTTAACTTTTCGTCCATTCCTTAACGGAATGCCAACGCCGTGGAGGCGCGGGGATCAACCCGGGCGGCGCGTGCGCTGTTGCGGTCACGCGCGGCCGGGGCACGCGGTCCCGGCCCCGCCGCTCAATACCCCGCCAGCGCCGCGTCGAGAATGCCGTCGAGCAGCGCGTTCACCGCGTCCATCGACCCCGACGGGTAGCTTGGGTGGCCGACGGTGATCGTGCCGGGCGCCTCGGGGCGTTCCATCACGAAGATCCGGTAGGGGCAGTGTTGCAGGTTCAGCGGGTCGGCCTCCATCACCTGCCGGCTCACCGCCGCCGAGCAGAAGCCAAACACCTGCGCGTGGGTGAAGATCGTCTGCGTGCCGCCGACGTCGGTCTTGGTGCGCTCGAGCATTTCGCCGACGTGGTTGACCGAATCGATCAGCAGCCCGGCGTCGGTGATCGCGTTCTCCAGCTCGAAGATCACGTCGTCGTACTCGGCCTGCACCGCGCGCGTCACCGGCGCGTCATCGGTTTGGGCGTCGGCTGGCAGGGCCGTGGCGGCAAGGGCGAGCGCCAGCGTGGCGGCGAGAATTGGCGAGGCGTGGGGCATCGGCTTTCCTTTCGGGTCGGGGTCAGTTCACGGGCGGAGTCTCGGAGCGGGCCAGCAACTGGTCCAGCATCGGCCAGAAGAAATCCTCGCCCGGATAGCCCTCGATTCGCCCCACCTCATCGCCCTCCGAGAGCAGCACGAAGGTGGGGGTGAAGCTGGCCGGGCGGGCGAGGCGCACCTCGTCGGGCAGGTGCGCGCCGAGTTGCAGCCGGGTCAGCGGTGCGGCGGCGGCCTGCGGCGTCTTGGGGTAGATCGGGCCGATTTCTTCGTTCCAGCGCGCGCACCAGATGCAGCCGGGCTTTTCAAACATCACCAACCGCAGCTCGGCGGCCGTGGCCGGGGCTGCCATGAGCGTGAAAAAGCCCAGAAAAACAAGGGCTATCCCCCGGATTGCTGCACTTGCGAAAGAATATTTCATTGACGGGTCTCTCTTTGCACAGAAAGAATGCTACAGCGTTTTTCCGCAAATCTGAATCACGGAATTGTGGGGCGGGCGGCGCGGTGAGCAAGCATTGCAATGCGGTATTCGGTCGCGCCGCCGGGGGCAAACAAAAATCGCTCCCGGCCCATGCGAACAGGGAAACAGGGATTTTACCATGGGGTTTGACGTATCGTTTGGCGGCGCGGCTTTGGCGGGGCTGCTATCGTTTTTCTCGCCCTGCATCCTGCCAATCGTGCCGTTCTACCTGTGCTACATGGCCGGGCTCAGCATGCATGAGTTGCGCGGCGAAGAGGGCGGCCCGGCCCTCGCGCCCGGCGCGCAGACGCGGCTGATTCTCTCGGCGGTGGCCTTCGCGCTTGGGGTGACGACGATCTTCGTGCTGCTGGGGCTGGGGGCCACCGCGCTCGGTTCGGCCTTCATCCAGTGGAAAACCCAGCTTTCCTGGGTCGCGGCGGCGGTGCTGTTCCTGTTCGGGCTGCATTTTCTCGGCATCTTCAAGATCAAGTTTCTCTATCGCGAGGCGCGGGTCGAGGCCAAGACCGACCCGACCACCCTCGCCGGCGCCTACGTGATGGGCCTGGCCTTCGGCTTCGGCTGGACGCCCTGCGTCGGCCCGGCGCTGGCGGCGATCCTGTTCGTCGCCTCGGGCACCGGCGACCTGGTGCACGGCGGCATGCTGCTCTTGGTCTACGGCCTGGCGATGACGCTGCCGTTCGTGGTCGCGGCGGCGCTGGCGCGCCCGTTTCTGGCCTGGGTCGGGCGCAATCGCCGCTTCATGGGCTACGCCGAAAAGGCGATGGGCGTGATGATGATCGTGCTCGCGCTGCTGATCGCCACCAACTCGGTGAACATCATCGCCCAATGGCTGATCGACAATTTCACTTGGGGCACGCTGGTCTGACACCGGGCGGCCCCGTCAGGGAGGACAAAATGTTCAATACGCAAAGCACTCTGCGCGGCCTCGTCGCCGCCTGCACCCTCGCCCTTGCCACCCCGGCGCTGGCCGCGGCGCCGGTGGGCGACGACGGGCTGCACAAGCCCGACTGGCTCGAGGAAACCTTTCTCGACCTGTCCGAAGACCTCGCCGAGGCCAATGCGCAGGGCAAGCGGCTGCTCATCATCATCGAGCAGCGCGGCTGCATCTACTGCGCCAAGATGCATGAAGACGTGTTTCCCGACCCGGCGATCGACGCGATGATTCGCGAGAGCTACTTCGTCGACCAGATCAACCTTTACGGCGATCTCGAAGTCACCGATTTCGACGGAACGACGCTCAGCGAGAAGGACATGGCGGCGCGCTGGCGAATCGTTTTCACGCCAACGCTGATCTTCCTGCCGGAGGATGTCGCGGACGGGCAGAGCGCCGTCGATGCGGCGGTGACGGTGATGCCGGGCGCGTTCGGCAAGCAGACCACCCTCGCCATGCTGACCTGGATTCGCGACAAGGCTTATGTCGAAGAGCCGTCCTTTCAGCGGTATTTCGCGGATAACTTCGAGATGGATAGTAAGTGAACGCAGGAATTGCTGCGCTGCGGCGCAATAATGTTGCGCAGCGGCGGAAAATTCGATTGTTTGAATACCACTATCCCGGTTAGTGTCTGATTCGACGGAGCGCCAATGGCACACTTCGTCGCAGAATAAGCGGCACAAAGCCGCAGGACACAAAGAGCGTTAGGGAGGGCTCCCATGAAAAAACTGTTCGTGCTCTGCACGGCAGGGATGGTCATGCTTCCATCCATGCTTAGCGCCGAGACGGCGCCGAGCGATGTCGTTTTCAACGAACTCGGCGCGGTTGAGGAATCGCTGACCGGCGTGCCGGGCGATCCCGCTTCCGGGATGGAAATCGCCACGACACGGCCGCTGGGCAACTGCCTGGCTTGCCATGTGGCCGAAGGCTGGGCTGACAAACCGCTGCCGGGCAACATCGGCCCGGCGCTGACCAGCGTCGCGCATCGCTTCAGCGAGGCGGAACTTCGCGGCATCGTGATCAATTCCAAACATACCTTCGAAGGCACGGTGATGCCGTCGTTCTACAACGTCGACAACATCATCCGGCCGGGTGATGGCTTCACCGGCAAGGCCGCGACTGAGCTCGCGCCGCTGCTGGGCGCGCAGCAGATCGAAGATCTGGTTGCGCTGCTGCAGACCTTCGATGAACCCGAACCCGAGGAAGAGTGACCCCGTCCGGGGTGTTCCAACGCAAGGACACACACATATGACGCATACCAGAAGACAAGCCCTTGTTCTCGGCGCCGGCGGGATCGCCGTGCTGGCCCTGGCCCCGGCGGCCATGGCAGCGGCGTCCGATGACGCGATTGCCGCCTTCACCGGCGGTGCTGCCCCCGGCGAGGGCGGGATCGAGATCAGCGCCCCCGAGATCGCCGAAAACGGCAACGTGGTGCCGGTCGAAGTGTCGGCCCCCGGCGCCGAGGAAATCCTCGTGCTCGCACCGGGCAACCCGGCGCCCGCCGTCTGTTCGGTCAAGTTCGGCCCGATGGCCGGCAGCCAGCGCGTTTCGACCCGGATCCGGCTCGCCAAGACGCAGGACGTGACCGCGGTCGCGCGCATGGCCGACGGCAGCTTCGTGCAGGCCGCGCGCACGGTGAAGGTGACGGTCGGCGGCTGCGGCGGCTGACGAGGCCGGGGCGCGCGCAATCCGCCGCCGCCCCGCACAGACAGATCTCAGGAGTAGACACACATGGCAGACAGCAAACCCCGCGTGAAGGTTCCGAAATCGGCGGCGGCCGGCGAGGCCTTCGCGATCAAGACCCTGATTGGCCACGACATGGAATCGGGTCAGCGCAAGGACAAGGACGGCAACCCGATCCCGCGCCAGATCATCAATCGCTTCACCTGCGATTTCAACGGCACCAGCGTGATCGACATGGCCCTCGAGGGCGCGATCTCGGCCAACCCCTATATCGAGTTCGACGCGATGATCGACGCGGCCGGCACGTTTACCTTCAACTGGTACGACGACGACGGCTCTGTCTACACCGCGACGAACGAGATTGCGTTGGCCTGATGGCCTTGGGGAAACTCCGCAACACCATAAAAAGAATACGTCAGGGAGGAGACGCGATGACTGTTCGCGCAAACATGGCGGCAGGCCTGGCCACGGCCGCACTGCTCGCCTTCGCCGGGGCGGCCACGGCCGAACCCAATATCGACCCGAACCCGGATGTGACCGAGTTGGTGATCAACGGCGAAACGCCGATCACCATCCGCGCCGCGGCTCCCGAGCATCTCGACGGGGCGCTGCCCGAGGTCTACTCGGGCTGGCTCTACCGCGACGCCAGCACCCAGTCGATGGAGATGGACGATTTCGAGAACCCGGCGATGACCTTCGTCGACGAGGGGCTCGCGGCCTGGGATGTCGTCGAGGGCAGCGAAGGCAAGTCCTGCGCCTCGTGCCACGGTGACATTTCCGAGAGCATGGCCGGCGTGCGCGCCGCGATGCCCAAGGTCAACGCGGGCGGCGATCTGTGGTCGATGGAAGACTACATCAACGATTGCCGCACCAACCGGATGGGGGCCGAAGCCTGGGAGTGGGACAAGGGGCCGATGAAAAACATGACCGCCGCGATCTCGGTGCAGTCGCGCGGCATGCCGGTCAACGTTGCCATCGACGGGGCCGCGGCGCCGTTCTGGGAGCAGGGAAAAGAGATGTATTACACCCGCTACGGGTCGTTGCAGCTCTCCTGCGCCTCGTGCCACGAGGAAAACAACAACAACTGGATCCGGGGCGACCACCTCTCCCAGGGCCAGATCTCGGGCTTCCCGGCCTACCGGCTGAAAACCGGCGGGCTGGTGTCGGTCCACAACCGGTTCTTCGGTTGCGTGCGCGACACCCGCGCCGAGAGCTTCGGCAAGGGCAGCCAGGATTTCCGCGTGCTCGAGCTCTACGTCGCCTCGCGCGGCAACGGCCTCTCGGTCGAAGGCGTCTCGGTGCGCCCGTAACACGATCTTGTCCGCGGCGGCCGATGCGCTGCCGCGGACCACTCGTTTTTCCAAGACACGCAGGCCCGGAGGGATGCCATGATTTCGCGCAGGGATTTTCTGCAGGCGACGGTTGCCGCATCGGCGGTGTATGGCGCGAGCGGCGTGGGGGCCTGGGCGCAGATCGCCGGCCGCCAGCAGCTCACGCAAGACAAGCTGCTTGAATTCGACACCTTCGGCAACGTCACGCTGATCCATGTCACCGACATCCACGGCCAGCTGAAGCCGGTGTGGTTCCGCGAACCCGAGGTCAACCTCGGCGTCGGCGCCGCGAAGGGCCAGCCGCCGCATGTGACCGGCGCGGATTTCCTCAAGCTGTTCGACATCAAGTCCGGCACGCCCGAGGCCTACGCGCTGACCAGCGAGGATTTCACCGCGCTTGCCAAGGGCTATGGCAAGATGGGCGGGCTCGACCGGGTGGCAACGGTGGTCAACTCGATCCGCGCCGCGCGCCCCGACGCGCTGCTGCTCGACGGCGGCGACACCTGGCACGGCTCTTACACGGTGATGAAGACCGGTGCGCAGGACATGGTCGACGCGATGAACCTGCTCGGCCCCGACGCGATGACCTCGCATTGGGAATTCACCCTCGGCATCGACCGGGTGACCGAGATCGTCGACAACCTGCCGTTCCCGTTTCTTGGCGCGAACATCTTCGACGCCGAGTGGGACGAGCCGGCCTACGAGCCCTACGAGTGGTTCGAGCGCGGCGGCGCGAAGATCGCCGTGATCGGTCAGGCCTTCCCCTACATGCCGATCGCCAACCCGGGCTGGATGTTCCCCGGCCTCAGCTTCGGCGTGCGTGAAGAGCGCATGGCCGAGGTGGTGCAGGAAGTGCGCGACGCGGGGGCCGACCTGGTGGTGGTGCTCAGCCACAACGGCTTCGATGTCGACCGCAAGATGGCGGCGCAGGTGCCGGGGATCGACGTGATCCTCACCGGCCACACCCACGACGCGCTGCCCGAACCGGTGATGGTGGGCCAGACCCTGCTGATCGCGAGCGGGTCGAACGGCAAGTTCGTCAGCCGCGTCGATCTCGACGTGCGCGAGGGCCAGCTGCTCGGCTTCCGCCACAAGCTGATCCCGATCTTCGCCGACGTGATCGAACCCGATGCCGAAATGGCCGCGCATATTGATGAGACCCGCGCGCCCTACAAGGCGGAGCTGGAAGAGGTGATCGGCCATACCGACAGCACGCTCTACCGGCGCGGCAATTTCAACGGCACCTGGGACGACCTGATCTGCAACGCGCTGATCGAAGAGCGCGAAGCCGACATTGCCCTGTCGCCCGGCTTCCGCTGGGGGCCGAGCCTGATCGCCGGCAGCGCGATCACCCGCGAGGATATCTACAACGCCACGGCGATGAGCTACCCCAGTGTCTATCGCAACGAGATGACCGGCGAACAGCTCAAGGTGATCCTCGAAGACGTGGCCGACAACCTGTTCAATCCTGATCCCTACTACCAGCAGGGCGGCGACATGGTGCGCGTCGGCGGCATGGGCTACCGGATCGACGTGACCAAGCCGCAGGGCGAGCGGCTGTCGGAGATGACGGTGCTGGCCACCGGCGAGGCGGTGGACCCGGCCAAGACCTACGTGGTTGCCGGCTGGGCCAGCGTGAACGAGGGCACCGAGGGGCCGGCGATCTTCGACCTCGTCGAGGGCTGGATCAAGCGCAAGGGCACGGTGAGCGTAGACCCGAACCAGTCGGTGAACGTGGTCGGCGGCTGAAACTATGTGAAAGACGGCAAGGGCAGGGCGCTTCGGCGCCCTGTTTCGTTTTGGGGCGTGTGGGCAGGGCGCGCGGGCGAGATCGCTTGGCCCGGAACCGGGGGGCGGGACAGGACTCTAGGATTCTAGAATCCTAGTATTCTAGAATCCTAGAACTCTGGAGTCCGCCAATCTCGGACAAGTGCCGTGAGGCACCCGATAATTTCCCGTTTTTCCAATCGTATAGGGCGTCTCTGCACAGGCGCGTTCGGCGCTTCGAGAGCGCTTTTCCGTACGCCGGGCGTTGGCTATGTGGCCGTGTCCTAGCGCTGAGCCAGCGCGTCTTCCAGCACGCCGCGCACCAGGTCCAGATCGACGTTATCGGCCACGAAGGCCTCGCCGATGCCGCGCGCGAGGATGAAGCGGATGCGGCCCGCTTCCACCTTCTTGTCCTGCGCCATCAATGCGAGCAGCGCGCCCGCCTCCGGCAGCTCGGAGCGGATGTCGGCAAGGTCGCGCTTCATCCCCATCGCCGCGAGGTGGGCGCGAAAGCGCGACGGCTCTTCCTGGCTCATCAGCCCCAGCCTCGCCGAGGTCTCGAACGCCAGCGCACAGCCGATCGCCACACCTTCGCCGTGCAGCAGCCGGTCGCAGTAGCCGGTGGCGGATTCGAGCGCGTGGCCGAAGGTGTGACCGAGGTTCAAGAGCGCACGTTCGCCCGCTTCCGTCTCGTCGCGTGCGACGATATCGGCCTTCATCTGCACCGAGCGGCGCACCGCTTCCTGGCGCAGCGCGGTATCGCCCGCGGCCAGCGCCGGGCCGTTGGCCTCGAGCCATTCGAAAAAGTCGAGGCTGCCGAGGCCGCCGTATTTGACCACCTCACCGTAGCCGGCAAGAAAATCGCGCGCCGGCAGCGTGCCCAGCACGTCGATATCGGCGAGCACCAGCGAAGGCTGGTGGAAGGCGCCGATCAGGTTCTTGCCATGCGGCGAGTTGATCCCGGTTTTGCCGCCGACCGAGCTGTCGACCTGGGCGAGCAGCGAGGTGGGGATCTGCACGAAGCGCACGCCGCGGCGCAGGATCGCGGCGGCAAACCCGGCCAGATCGCCGATCACGCCGCCGCCGAAGGCCACCACCATGTCCTTGCGCTCGACCCGCTCGGCGATCAGCCACTCGACCACCTCTTGCAGGTGGGCCCAGCTCTTGGTTGCTTCGCCCGGCGGCAGCACCAGCGCCTCGGCGGCGATCCCGGCGCTGGTCAGCCCGGCCTTCAGCGCGTCGAGATGCAGCCCGGCTACCCGGCTTTCGGTGACGATCCAGACCTTCGGGCGCGTCAGCAGCGGCGCGATCTCGGCGCCGGCGCGGGCGATCAGCCCGGACCCGATCCGCACCTCGTAGGACCGCGCCCCGAGTTCGACCTTCACCACGTCCATCAGAGCTCCTCCAGCACGTCGGGCCGGGTTTTCAGCACCCGGATCACCTGTTTCGTCATGTCGCCCAGCGAATAGGCCGGGTGCGCGTCGACCACGAGGTCGGCCATGGCGTAGATGCCCACGCGTTTGTCGTAGATCGCCTTGAGCGTGCCCTGCGGGTCGGGCGTGTGCAACAGCGGGCGGGTGGCCTTGTGGCGCACCCGCTCCCACAACAGATCGAGGTCGGCGCGCAGCCAGACGCTCACGCCCTCGTCATGCATCAGCGCGCGGTTCGCTTGCGACAGAAACGCCCCGCCCCCGGTGGAGATCACGCAAGGCCCGGTCGCCATCAGCCGCGCCAGCACCTCCGACTCCCGCGCCCGGAAGAACACCTCGCCATCGCGCTCGAAGACCTCGGTGATGCTCATCGCCGCGGCGCGCTCGATCTCGTGGTCGCTGTCGAGAAACGGCACGGCGAGGGTCTGGGCCAGGGTCCGGCCCACTGCGGATTTTCCCGCGCCCATCATCCCCACGAGGACGATGGGCTTTTTGACCCTCAATGGCAAAATGGCAGTGCCTCGCCGATATTTTGTCGCGCGCCTTGATGGCGTGACCTTCGAAAGCATGGCATATATGAAGAGCGCGGGCGTTGAAACCTGCGAAACGCGAGGGCGGAAAATGATCGGTCGGCTGGTGAAATTCGTGGCGCTCATCGCGGTGCTCGGGGCGCTTGCGCTCACGGGCTATGCGTATCTGGGCGATCTGTCGCCCGACCCGACCGAGCAGAGCCTGACGGTGACGCTCGATGCCGAATAGCCAGCGACTGGGCGCCGCGCGGGGCCTCGCGCTGGCGCTCGCCACCCTCGCCACCCTCGCCGCCACGCCGCTTGCGGCCCAGGACGCGGGCGCACCGCTTTCGGCGATCGACTGGCTGTCGGATTCCGTCTCGACCCCGGCCGTAACCGGCCCCAATGCCGCGGCGCCCAATGAACCTGCCGTGACCGCTGGCGGCGCCATCGCCGCCGTGTCGGTCGCCCGGCTTGATGCCGGCACGCGCCCCGATGCGCTCGGCATTCTCGGCGCCGCCGTCACCGGGCTGCCCACCGATCTCTGGGGCGTATCGAGCGCCGATGACCTCGCGCGCCGGATTCGCGCGCTGTCGCCCGACATGCTGCCGTCGTTGCAGGCGCTGCTCTACACCATCCTGCTCGCCGAGCTCGATCCGCCGGCGGACGGGGCGGGCACCGGGGCGACGCTGTTCCTGGCGCGCGTCGACAAGCTGCTTGAGATGGGCGCGCTCGACCAGGCCAACGCGTTGCTGGAGCGCGCCGGTGTGACCGACCCCGAGGTTTTTCGCCGCCGCTTCGACGTGGCGCTGCTGATCGGCGAGGAACAGCCGCTGTGCGAGGTGATGTCGGACACGCCGGAGATTTCACCCACGTTCCAGGCGCGGATCTTCTGCCTTGCGCGCGCCGGCGACTGGAGCGGCGCGGCGCTGCTGCTCGGCACCGGTTCGGCGCTGGGGATGATCCCCGAGGACGATGCCGATCTGCTGGCCTGGTTCCTCGATCCCGACCTGTACGAAGACGAGCCGCCGTTGCCGGTGCCGGTCACGCCCAGCCCGCTGGTGTTTCGCATGTACGAGGCGATCGGCGAGGCGATTCCGACCGCGGGGTTGCCGCTGGCCTTCGCCCATTCCGACCTGCGGCCCAACATTGGCTGGAAGGCGCGGATCGAGGCGGGCGAGCGGCTGGCGCGCACCGGCGCGGTGTCCGACAACCAGCTGCTCGGCCTCTATACCGAGCGCCGCGCGGCGGCCTCGGGCGGGGTCTGGGACCGGGTCGCGGCGCTGCAGGCGCTTGAGGCCAACATGGCGGCGAAGAACCGCGCCGGCACCGCGCAGGCGTTGCCGGCCGCCTGGCAGGCGCTGGCCGAGGCAAGGGTCGAGGTGCCGATCGCGCGCATCCACGGGGCCGCGCTGGCCGGGATGGGGCTTGAGGGCGAGGCCGGGCCGATCGCCCTGCGCATGGGGTTGCTGTCGGACGACTACGAGGCGGTCGCCCAGGCCGCCGCGCCCGAGAGCGCGCGCGACCGGCTGCTGGTCGGCATCGCCCAGGGCCAGCCGGGCGGGCCCGGCGCCACCGGGGCCGATGCGGTGGCGGTGCTCGACGGCTTTACCGCCACCCGCGCGCCGGTGCGGCTGGCCTCGCTGGTCGAGGGTGGGCGGCTGGGCGAGGCGATCCTGCGGGCGATGACGCTTCTGAGTGAGGGCACGTCGGGCGAGCTCGACCAGGTGACCGACGCGCTGGCGCTGTTGCGCGCGGTCGGGCTCGAAGACACCGCCCGGCGCGCCGCGCTCGAATTCCTGATCCTGGATCGGCGCGGATGAGCCCGGGGGGCGACGCCGCGCGCTGGATCTCGGCCTTTCTCGAGGCCATGGCCGCCGAGCTGGACGCCGCCGAAAACACGCTGCTGGCCTATGGCCGCGATCTCAAGGCTTTCGCCGGGTTTCTCGATGGCCGGGGCGGCGGTTTCGCCACCGCCACGAAGGCCGATATCGAGGCCTTCATGGTGGATGGCGAGCTGGCCGGGCTGGCGGTCTCGACCCGGGCGCGCCGGCTCTCGGCGGTCAAGCAGCTCTACCGCTTCGCGGTCGAGGAAGGCTGGCGCGCCGACAACCCGGCCTTGCGCATCACCGGCCCCGGCAAGGCCAGGACCCTGCCCAAGACGCTGTCCGAGGCCGAGGTCACGCGGCTGCTCGACGCCGCGCGCGGCCATGGCCGGAGCGCGGCCGACCGGGTGCGCAATACCTGCCTGATGGAACTGCTCTATGCCACCGGCATGCGCGTGTCCGAGCTGGTCGGGCTGCCCGCCGCCGCCGGGCGCGGCGATCCGCGCATGCTGCTGGTGCGCGGCAAGGGCGGCAAGGAACGCATGGTGCCGCTGTCGCCGCCGGCCCGTGCCGCGCTGGCACTGTGGCTGCGGCTGCGCGACGAGGCACAGGCGGCGGCGCGCACGCGCGGCGCGAAGCCCTCGCCCTTCCTGTTTCCCTCAAGCGGCAAGGACGGGCACCTGACCCGGCACCGCTTTCACGGGCTGATCAAAGAGATCGCGGTGGCCGCCGGGGTCTCACCCGACGCGGTCACGCCGCACCGGCTGCGCCACGCCTTCGCCACCCACCTCCTGGCGCACGGCGCCGATCTGCGTGCGATCCAGACGCTGCTCGGCCATGCCGACATCTCGACCACCGAGATCTATACCCATGTGCTGGATGAACGGCTGAAAGAGCTGGTGCTGGCGCATCACCCGCTGGCGCAAAAGGCCTAGCCGGTGCGCCCGTACAGCGCCTCGGCGCGCTTTTCGAACGCCCTCACGATCCGTTCCATCGCCTCGTTGAACACCACGCCGATGAGCTTTTGCAGCACCATGTTGCGGAACTCGAAATCGACGAAAAAGCGCACCTCGCAGCCGCCCTCGAGATCGGAAAATTCCCAGCGTGAGCGCATGTGTTTGAACGGGCCGTGCAGATACTCGATCTGGATCCGCCGTTCGCGCTGGTCGAGCACCACGCGGCTGCCGAACTTCTCGCGGAACACCTTGAAGCTCACGATCAGGTCGGCCTCCATCAGCTGGGTGCCGTCGCCGTGCGGCGTGACCGAGCGAATCCGCGCCGCGGCGATCCAGGGGATGAACTCGGGGTAGCGCAGCACGTCGGCGACCAGGTCGTACATCTGGTCGGCGCTGTAGGGCATGACCCGATTTTCGCCATGTGTCGGCATGTCCGCTTCCCTCAAGCCGTCGCCCGCGCTATTCCCATAGGTAGGAGCCGGGATGCAAGGGGGGAACCATGCCCACGCGGCCATATGTCATAGAAGAGATGATCTCGGCGAAGACCATTGCCGCGCGGATCGAGGCGTTGGCGAAAGAGATCCACGATGCCTTCGAGGGCACCGACAAGCTGATCGTGGTCGGCCTGCTGCGCGGCTCGTTCGTGTTTATCGCCGATATCGTGCGCGAGCTCGACCTGCCGGTGGAGGTCGATTTCATCGAAGCGTCGTCTTACGGCAATTCCACCGAGTCGAGCCGTGAAGTGCGCATTCTCAAGGACCTGCGCGGCGAGATCCATGACCGCGACGTGCTGGTGGTCGAGGATATCGTCGATACCGGCCACACCCTCAAGCACGTGGTGGGGCTGCTCAAGGCCAAGGGGCCGAAGCGGCTGAAAACCATCGCGCTGCTCGACAAGCCATCGCGCCGCGAGGCGGACATCAAGGCTGACTGGACCGGGTTCGAGATTCCCGACGAATTCGTCGTCGGCTACGGCATCGACTTCGCGCAGCGCAACCGCAACCTGCCCTATATCGGTGCGGTGCGGTTCCTCGAAACCGACGCATGAGCCTGAACCCGCGCCAGCTGTTTCGCATGGCGAAATGGGCGCGCAACCCGCCGTCTGAAAAACACGTAAAACTGGTGCTTGCCGTGATCGCCATCGCGCTGGCGATCTGGGGGCTGGAACAGGTTTTCGGCGCGCCGGAGTGGATGGAGTTGCCCTCGATGCGGGGCGGGCGCCACCTGCCAATACCCCAAAGCCCCTAAAGCCCGTCAAGCGCCGGGGCGAGGTCGCCGTAGCCAGTGAAGCGCCGCTCGAAAGCGAGGCCAAGGTAGTCCGCCGCCGCCTGCGCCCTGGCGTCCAGAGCCGCGTCGTCGGTCTGGGCGAGGTAGACCAGCCGCTCGTAATTTCCGAAGTAGATCTCCTTCAGCTCCGGGTGGCGGTCGAGCCCGAGCGGCTTGACCACGAAGGCCTCGAACTGGCGGGTGAGAAAATCGGTGAGGTAGAACACCGTCACCTCGTCGCGGGTGGCAAACACCTCGTTGCCGTCAAAGAAGCTGTAGCAATGCGGGCCCTCGATCATCTCGACGCCCTGTGCCGCGCAGACCTTGGCGATCTCGCCCCCGGTGCCGCAATCGGCATAGGCCACGAAGATGGTTTCGTAGGCATCCCGGTGCTTGGCGATCACCTCTTCAAGGCCGGGGGCGATCTTCGCCGGCGTGTTGTGCCAGATCGCCGGCAGGCAGGTGAGATCGACATGGGCCAGCCCGCTGGCCTCGAGCACCGCGAGGATTTCACGCGCCAGCGCGCCGCAGCCGATCACCAGCACGCGGCCCTTGCCCGGCGCGGCAAGCCCTTCGGTGGTGAGCGTCTTGTCGTCCGGGGCCGGGATCACGTGAGGCGCACCGCCGTGCCGTAGGCGAGGATTTCCGACGCCGCCTGGGTGATCGTCGAGGTCTCGAACCGCACCGCGACAATGGCATCGGCGCCGAGCGCCTTCGCTTCGGCGATCATCCGGTCCAGCGCCTGTTCGCGCGCGCCGGCGAGCAGCGCGGCATATTCCTTGATCTCGCCGCCAACGAGGTTGCGCAACCCGGCGACGATATCGGAGCCGATGTGCTTGGCGCGCACGGTCGAGCCGCGCACGAGGCCGAGCGCCTCGGCGATGTCGCGCCCCGGCACATGATCGGTGGTGACGATGAGGATCATTTTTCAATCCCGTCGTAGTGGCTGTCGTCCTTGTTGGCGAGCCGGTCAGCGATCACCCGCCAGACGACGTAGAGCACCAGCGCGGCGGGGATCAGGCCGACCCAGCCGATCGGCAGCGTGCCGAACGTGGCGATCAGCGTGGCAAGCCAGACTGTGAGCCCGGCGGCGGCGATCACCGCGACGAGGATGAGAACGAACTTGTCGAGCGGCATGAGCGGCCTCCTTTGCCCCATCAAGATGGGGGCGGGGCGGCGTGCGGGCAAGGTCAGTCCTTTGCGCCGGTGAGCCCCTTCCAGGCGATGCCGAACAGCATCAGAAGCGGCATCACCGCGAAAAACACCTGTCCGGTCAGCTTGTCGGCGCGCACCGCCGCCGCCAGCACCCAGAGCGTGGCCCCGGCCGAGGCGAGCGCCAGCAGCACGAGGAAGATCCGCCGGGCGGGGGACAAGGCTCAGGCTCCCAACTGGTTATGCTTGCGCGCCATCAGCGTTTTCGCGGTCTCCACCGCCACGGCGGCGTCGCGGCAATAGGCGTCCGAGCCGATCGCCTTGCCGAACTCTTCGTTCAGCGGCGCGCCGCCCACCAGCACGATATACTTGTCGCGCTTGCCGTCGGCGATCAGCGTGTCGATCACCACTTTCATGTAGGGCATGGTGGTGGTGAGCAGCGCCGACATGCCGAGAATATCGGCGTCGAACTCCTCGAGCGCGGCGACGTAGTCCTCGACCGGGTTGTTGATGCCGATGTTCTTCACCTCGAAGCCGGCGCCTTCCATCATCATCGTCACCAGGTTCTGGCCGATGTCGTGGATATCGCCCTTCACCGTGCCAATCACCACGCGGCCAATCGTCGGCGCGCCGGTTTCGGCCAGCAGCGGCTTCAGGATCGACATCCCGCCCTTCATCGCCCCGGCCGCCAGCAGCACCTCGGGCACGAACAGGATGCCGTCGCGGAAATCGTCGCCCACCACTTTCATCCCCGACACCAGCGCCTCGGTCAGCACCCGGTAGGGGGCCCAGCCGCGCTCAAGCAGGATGTGGGTGGCGTCCTCGATCTCTTCCTTGAGCCCGTCATAAAGGTCGTCGTGCATCTGCGCCACGAGCTCTTCGTCGTCGAGTTCGGAGAGGATGATGTCGTCTTCGTCTTCGGCCATGGGGATGCTCCCGCTGGAGGCGCCGGTTCGCGCGTTGTCTTACCTCCTACATTGGGGGCAGGGGGCTGGCAATATTGGCTTTTTGCGACGCGCCGCGTGGGTTTGGCGACGCCGGCGCAGCGATTTCGCGCGCACTGGCGCAAACGACGCAGATGTTCTATTAATGTTCTCATGTTGGAGCAGCCCCATATCCCCAAGGATCACCGCCCCGGGCGCGCCGCCGGGACCAACGCGGCGGGACGCTTTGAGCGCCACGCGCGGGTGCCGGTGCAGGACGGCTGGGAGATCGGCGAGCCGGCCCCGCCGCTGCGCACGGTCCTGCGCGAAGAACGCCCGCGCCGCGCGATCACCCGCAACACCTCGCCCGATGTGCCGTTCGACCGCTCGCTGAACCCCTACCGGGGCTGCGAGCACGGCTGCATCTACTGCTTCGCGCGGCCCAGCCACGCTTGGCTCGGGATGTCGGCGGGGCTCGATTTCGAAACCCGGCTCATCGCGCGCCCCGGCATCGGCGCGGTGCTGGCGCGCGAGCTGGGGCGCAAGGGCTACCGGGCCGGCGTGCTCGCGATCGGCACCAATACCGACCCCTACCAGCCAGTGGAGCGCGCCGCGCGGGTGATGCGCGAGGTGCTCGAAGTTCTGGCCGCGCACCGCCACCCGGTCGCCATCGTCACCCGGGGCACGCTGATCGAGCGCGATCTCGACATTCTCACCGAGATGGCCCGGCAGGGGCTGGTGCAGGTCGGCGTGTCTGTCACCACGCTCGATGCAAAGCTGGCCCGCGCGATGGAGCCGCGCGCGCCCGCGCCGGGGCGCCGGCTGGCGACGATCCGCGCGCTCAGCGCCGCCGGCGTGCCGGTGCGGGTGATGGTCGCCCCGGTGATCCCGGCGCTGACCGACCCGGAGATCGAGGCGATCCTCGCCGCAGCGCAGGCGGCGGGCGCGCGAGCTGCGAGCTGGATCATGCTGCGCCTGCCGCGCGAGGTGGCGCCGCTGTTTCGCGCCTGGCTCGACGAACATCACCCCGACCGCGCCGCCCGGGTGATGGCGCGGGTGCGCGAGATGCATGGCGGGCAGGACTACCGCGCCGACTGGGGCCACCGGATGCGCGGCGAAGGGCCCTATGCCGAGATCATCGCCCAACGCGTCCGCCTCGCGGTCAAGCGCCTCGGCCTTGAAACTGGCCTGCCGGCGCTGCGCACCGATCTGTTCTGCGTACCGCCAAAATCGGGCGACCAGCTCGAGCTGTTCTGAGCCCGCTTTTTTCTGGGTAAAAAAACTCCCGCCGGAGGCGAGAAATTCTCAGTCCGGCCGCCGCCGCCGTCCGCGCCGTTCGCGCTGTTTCGGCGGATGCAGCGCGCAGGAATGCGCGGTGCCGTCGGAGGCCGAGGAAAACGCGCCGAGCTTTTCGACGATCTCGTCGAGGGTCGGCTTGGTGGCGGCCTTGGGGCGCGTCTCCAGCGCCTCGCGCATCGCCACCAGGTGCTCGGGCGTGGTGCCGCAGCAGCCGCCGATAATCGTCGCGCCGCAATCGCGCGCGAGCTGGGCGTAGTCGGCCATCAGTGCGGGCGTGCCATCGTAGTGGATCGCGCCGTCGACGTATTTCGGGATGCCGGCGTTGCCCTTGGCGATGATCGGGCGCTCGGTGCCGGAGGCGGCAAAGCCGAGAATGGTGCGCAGCAGGTCCGACGAGCCCACGCCGCAATTCGCCCCGAAGGCGAGCGGCGGGTTTGGCAGGCTCTCGGCCAGCGTGGCGAGATCGGTCGAGGTCACGCCCATCATCGTGCGCCCGGCGGTGTCGAAGCTCATCGTGCCGACCCAGGGCATGCCGGCCAGCTCGGCGGCGCGCGCGGCGGCCTTGTATTCGTCGGCGGCCGAGATCGTCTCGACCCAGAGCACGTCGACCCCGCCGGCCTTCAGCGCCTCGGCCTGTTCGTGAAACATCTCCACGGCGGCCGCGAACGAGAGCGGCCCCATCGGCTCCATGATCTCGCCGGTCGGCCCCATCGATCCGGCCACGACGATCCGCCGCCCGGCCTTGTCGGCCACCTCGCGGCCCAGCTCGGCGGCGGCGCGGTTGAGTTCGCCCACCCGGTTCTGCGCGTCGTGCAGCTTCAGCCGCGCCGCAGTGCCGCCAAACGAGTTGGTGAGGAAGATATCGCTGCCGGAATCGACCGCGCCCTGGTAGAGCGCGCGGATGTTGTCGGGCTTCTCGACATTCCAGAACTCGGGCGAGTCGCCCGAGGTCAACCCCATGTTGAACAGCGTCGTGCCGGTGGCGCCATCGGCCATCAGCCACTCGTTCTCGGCAAGCAACTTGCTCAGCGCGTCCTGGGTCATGCCATGGGCCTTTCTCGTGTCAGGGTCGCGGCGGTCTTGCCACGAAACGCCGGCCCGCGCAAATCGCATTCCTGCGACGCGGTCATCAACGGCGGGGGGCCGCGCGGGCAATCTCGCGCGCAAGGTCGAGCGCGCCAAGCGCGAGGGCGGCCCTGGTGGGGGCGGCCGCGTAGAGCCGTTCGCGGCGCGGCGCGAAGGCGGCTTTGAACTGCCTGAGCCCGCCCGCGCCCGAGACCCGCTCGAGGCCCGCGCGCAGCGCGCGCAGCCCGGACGGATCGCCCCGCGCCGGGGCGAGCGGCACGGCGGCGAGCGAGAACCGCGCCACCCCGGTGCGCCCGGCCCCGGCGATGGCGGCGGCGACAAGGGCGTGCATCGTGCCGTCGGGGGCCTCGGGGCGCGCGCGCATCAGGTCGAGCGTGTGCTCGCGGGCATTGGCGTGGATGGTGATGAAGCCGAGCAGCGCGCCGGCGCTGTCGCGCGCGAGGCAGACCCGGGGCCAGGGCAGATGCGCCGGATCCCAGGTGCCCATCGAAAACCCGCGCTCGCCGCGATGGGCGCTGGCCCAGGCGCGGGCGATCTCTTCCATCTCGTCGAGCGGCAGCGGGCGCAGCGCCTCGGGGCCGATCTCGGTGATGGTGATCCCGGCGGCCTCGGCCTTGCGCAGTTTGCGGCGCAGCTGGCGGTGGGCGGGCCCATCCGGCGAAAAGTCGCGCGGGTCGAGCCAGAGCTCTTCGGCCACGGCGGTTACGCTCCAGCCACCGGCGCGGGCGGCGACCGCGAGGCGCGCGCCTACCTTGTAGAACACCGGGGCGAGAAAGCGCGCCTCGGCGCGGTCGCGCGCAAGGGCAAGCACCGCGCCGGGGGCGGCGTCGCGGCGCAGCGGATCGCCGATCAGCACCAGGCTCTGGCCGGTCTCGGCGGCCATCGCGGTGGGCCGCCCGGCACGGTCCGCCAACAGGGCGAGCCGGCCATGGCGCAACAGCCCGGCCTCGGCGCGCGGCGCGGCGTCGATCACCGCATCGACGAGAAACGGCAGGTGCGGCGCGCTGCGCAACGGGTCGAGCGCGGGCAGGGGCGCGGGCGCGGCGGGCGGCGCCGTGGCCGGTCCGCGCAACAGCACCAGCCCGCCGATCAGCGCCGGGATGGCATAGTAGAGCGCGCGGTAGGCGATCACGGCGGCCAGCACCGGCTCGCCCGGCAGCCCTGGCAGCAGTGCCAGCAGCGCCAGCTCGAACGGCCCGACGCCGCCCGGCGTGGTCAGCACCAGGCCGGCGCCGAGCGCCAGCAGGTAGGCGGCGAGCACGGCGGCGGGGGCCACCTCGATCTCGACCGGCAGCAGAACCCAGAGCACGGTGCCGGCGGCCAGCGTGTCGAGCGCGGCGAGGCCGAGGATCGCGCCCATCGCCTTGAGCGACGGGATCGGCAGGGCGCGCGCCCAGCCGGGACGGGCGAGCGAGAGCGTGGCGATGGCGCCTGCCGCGAGCAGCACCAGCCCGGCCACCGGCCGCGCGCCGGGCAGTGGCAGCGGCACGGCCAGTACCGCCAGCGCGGCCAGCACCGCCCAGCCGGCGAGGAACGAGACCGAGACGATCACCGACACGCGCATCGCGTCAAGCAAGGAGAGCTGTGGCAGGAGCCGCCAGCGCACCAGCGCGCCGGTGAATGCGCCCATGCCCAGCACCTGCGCCACGGCGATCGCGGTGGCGCCGGTGCGCACCGCCTGGCCGCCACTCACCGGCGTGGCGATCAACCGGTGCACCACCGCGTCATAGCGCCCGACCGCCCAGAAGCTCATCGCGGTGAACTGCGCGCCGAGCGCCCATTGCGCCCAGGTCACGCTGGCGAGCGCCGCGCCGATGCGCGCGGTATCGAGCGCGGCGAGCCGATCCCAGGTGAGCCAGCCGAGCACCAAAAGCACCGCCAGCGCGGGCAGCTGGCGCAGCCCGATGCGGCGCAGATCGGGGCGGGCCGCGGCCCCCGGCACTGTGGTTGCGGCGGCCTCCACGGGCACCCCGCGGCCCTGGAACGAAAATCTCGGCATCTGGAACCCCTCTGACCCGTTTCCGGGTCTAGACGAGGCCCCCACAAGGCCAGGTTAACAGCTCGAATTGAGAAGAAAAAAGGCACGCGCGGCGGGCCGGCGTGCCTTTCGAAAAGCATGGTTAACAGCGCCGGGCGAAACCGACCGGGCCGGGGTGGATCAGACCTCGCTGGCCACCTGCTCGCGGGCGACGAGGATCAGCTCGGCGCGCTTGGTGCGCACCTCGTCGGCCGACGAGGCGCCGCCGAGATCTCCCGAGACCTTGCGCACCACGTCCTCGTGCCCGGCTTCCTCGAAATCGGCCTTGATCACCTCGGCCACGTAGGCGTCGGTTTCGGCCTCGCTCTTGCCGAGTTTCGCGGCGGCCCAGAGGGCGAGCAGCTTGTTACAGCGCGCTTCGGCCTTGAAGCTCAGCTCGGCGTCATGCGCGAACTTGTTTTCATAGGCGTTTTCACGATCGTCGAAGGTGGTCATGCTGGAGCCCTCAGTTTCTTCCTCCGCTCACATATGCCCGCGCCGCGCGCGTCAGGCAACCCCGTGAGCGCAACCATTCTGCCCGAAGGCGGGAGGTTCGTCCATGATCCCGCGCAACCGGCGCTTCTTGCGGGCGGGGGGGCATTGGACTATACGCCGGGGCATGGGCCATATCCAGCCCGCACGGCAAAAGGCGCATCCGATGGCACGACGCAAGAAGCTTTACGAAGGCAAAGCCAAGATCCTGTACGAAGGCCCCGAACCGAGCACCCTGGTGCAGTATTTCAAGGACGATGCCACGGCGTTCAATGCCGAGAAGCGGGCGACGATCGAGGGCAAGGGCGTGCTCAACAACCGGTTGAGCGAGTTCTTCATGACCGGGCTCGCCAACATCGGCGTGCCGACGCATTTCATCAAGCGGCTCAACATGCGCGAGCAGCTGATCCGCCAGGTCGAGATCATCCCGCTGGAAGTGATCGTGCGCAATTTTGCCGCGGGCTCGATGTCGAAGCGGCTGGGGCTCGAAGAGGGCACGCCGCTGCCGCGCCCGATCGTCGAGTTTTCCTACAAGGATGATGCGCTCGGCGATCCGCTGGTGCCGGAAGAATACATCATGGCGTTTGGCTGGGCCACGCAGCAGGACCTTGACGACATCGTCGCGCTGGCGCTTCGGGTGAACGATTACCTGTCGGGCGTGATGTACGGCGTGGGCATCAAGCTGGTCGATTTCAAGATCGAGATCGGCCGGGTCTGGGACAACGACTACATGCGGCTGATCGTGGCCGACGAGATCAGCCCCGACAGCTGCCGGCTGTGGGATATCGAAACCGGCGCGCATCTCGACAAGGATGTGTTCCGCCGCGATCTCGGCTCGCTCACCGACGCCTACACCGAAGTGGCGCGCCGCCTTGGCGTGCTGCCCACCAATGTGACCCACGCGACCAAGCCGACGCCGATCAACTGATCGCGCGGGCAGGGGAATTGAGGCCGGGCCGCTCGGTCCGGCCTTTTTCGGGCCGGGCCGCGCCCTTTCTGCATCTGGCCCAAGGCGGCGGTTCCATGTAAGAGGTCGGGCACAGCCCATGGTCCCGGGAATCGAAGGAGCAAACCGCATGAAAGTCCGCGTCGATGTGATGTTGAAAGCCGGGGTGCTCGACCCGCAGGGCGAAGCGGTGCGCCATGCGCTCGGCTCGCTCGGGTTCGACAACGTGAATGGTGTGCGCCAGGGCAAGGTGATCGAGCTTGATCTCGCCACCGACGATGCCGCGGCCGCCGAGGCCGAAGCCACCGAGATGGCCGACAAGCTGCTCGCCAATACGGTGATCGAGAGCTACGCCGTGAAGGTGCTGGGCTGATGCGCGCCGCCGTCGTCGTCTTCCCCGGCTCCAACTGCGACCGCGACATGGCCGTGGCCTTTGAGCGGGCCGGCGCCGAAGTCACCCTGGTCTGGCACAAGGACGATCACCTGCCCGAGGGCACCGATATCGTCGGCATTCCCGGCGGCTTTTCCTTCGGCGACTACCTGCGCTGTGGCGCGATCGCGGCGAAGAGCCCGATCAGCCGCTCGATCATCGCCCATGCCGGGCGCGGCGGCTACGTGCTGGGGGTGTGCAACGGCTTCCAGGTGCTCACCGAGACGGGCCTGCTGCCGGGTGCGCTGATGCGCAATGCGAACCTCAAGTTCATCTGCAAACCCGTTGATCTGGTTGTCGAAACTGCCGCCAGCGCTTTCACCGCCGGGTACCAGACGGGGCAGGGGCTGACGATCCCCGTGGCGCATCACGACGGCAACTACCAGGTCGACGCGGCGACGCTCGACCTGCTGCGCGCCGAAGACCGGATCGCCTTCAGCTACGCCGCCAATCCGAACGGCTCGACCGCCGATATCGCCGGCGTGCTCTCGGCCAACCGGCGGGTGTTGGGGATGATGCCGCACCCCGAGCGCGCGGTAGACCCGGCCCATGGCGGCACCGACGGGGTGGCAATGTTCCGCTCGCTTGCAGAGGGGCTCGTCTCTGCCTGACTTGTGGCGCGCGCGGCGGCGTGTGTATCCTCACGTCATGGCCCGCACCGCCTCTTCCAAGCCCGCGCGCTCCGCGCCGGCCCTGCCCACGCCGCAGCGCATGTCGCTGCGCGCCCGCGCGGTGCTGCTTGTGCTCGTGTCGCTCGCCGTCGCTGTCGTCTGGGTCTCGAACGACTGGCTGACCGCGCGCTATACCGAAACCACGCGCTCGCGTGCCGAGCTGCGGCTGGCGCTCTACTCCGGCAACCTGATCAGCGAGCTGCAACGCAATTCGGTTGTGCCGCTTCTGCTCTCGCGCGATCCGACGCTGATCAACGCCCTGAATTCCGAGGATTATTCCGCCTCGTCGCAGCGGCTGATCTCGTATCGCGACGAGATCGGCGCGGCCTCGCTGATGCTGCTCGACGCCGACGGGCGGATCGTCGCCGCCACCGATCGCGAGAGTCTTGGCGCCACGTTGCGTACCAGCCCGTTTTTCGTCAACGCGCTGCGCGCCTCCGAGACGGTCTTCACCACCGCCCGCACCGAGGCGGGGAATTTCGATTTCACCTACGCGCGCAAGATCGACGCCGGCGGGCAATTGCTCGGCGTGATCGCCGTCGAGGTGGACCTGGCGAAGTTCGAACAAAGCTGGGCCGGGATCTCCGACGCGGTGCTGGTGACCGACAGCGAGGGCCAGATCATCCTGTCGACCGAACCCAAGTGGCGCGGCTCGACCGAGCAGGAGGCGCTCGGCGTGGTCGCGCCCACCAACGCGATCGAGCGGGCGATCCAGTCGACCGCGAACTGGGCGTCGCTGCCGTCGGAGGCGTTCTTCAACGGCGACGAGGTGCTGCGCCAGGACGCGCGGATCCCGTTCCAGGGCTGGCGGATGACCTCGTTCACCACCTACGCCTCGGTGCGCGAACGGGTGAACGGCGTGCTGGCGCTCGAAATCATGGGTTTTGCCATCCTGCTCGCGCTCACCTTCTACGTGATCAGCCGCCGCGCGACCTCGCGCTCGATGGTGTTCCAGCTCGAATCCGCCGAGCTGCGCCAGCTCAACGAGGCACTCCGGCGCGAGGTGGCCGAGCGCCAGAAGGTCGAGGCGAACCTGCAGGTGGCCGAACAGACCCTGGCGCAAAGCTCCAAGCTGGCCGCGCTCGGGGAAATGTCGGCCGCGGTGAGCCACGAGCTGAACCAGCCGCTCGCGGCGATGAAAACCTACCTTGCCGGCGCCAAGCTGTTGCTCCAGCGCAAGCGGCCCGAGGAGGCGCTGTCGAGCTTCCAGCGGATCGACGACCTGATCGACCGGATGGGCGCGATCACCCGCCAGCTCAAGAGCTATGCCCGCAAGGGCGGTGAGGCGTTCGAGGAATTGGACGTGCGCCAGTCGATCTCGACCGCGCTCAGCATGATGGAACCGCAGCTCAAACGCCGCCAGGTGCGCATCACCCGCAACGTGCCGCGTGAGCCGGTGATGGTCGAGGCCGACCGGGTGCGGCTGGAACAGGTGCTGATCAACCTGCTGCGCAACGCCATCGACGCCACCAAGTCGGTCGACAGCCCGCAGGTCGATATCCTGCTTACAGGCGACGACGCGGCGCGGATATCGGTGCGCGACAACGGCCCCGGCGTGGCCGATCTCGATAAGCTGTTCGAGCCGTTTTACACCACCAAGGCCCCCGGCGACGGGGTCGGGCTTGGCCTGGCGATCTCGTCGGGCATCGTCAACGACCTCGGTGGGCGGCTTACCGCCCGAAACGGCACCACGGGGGGGGCTGTATTTGAAGTGGAATTGCCTATCTTGAAAGATGGGAAACGTGAAAGCGAGACGGACGTCGAAGCGGCCGAGTGAAGTGAGCCGCGCATGTCCGGCCGGACGGGATGGGTTCGGCATTGACAGGCCCGAAGGGGGGCCGGAGGGTATAGACCATGGCACATGCAATGAAAATCGCGATCGTTGACGACGAACAGGACATGCGGCAATCGATCAGCCAGTGGCTGGCGCTGTCGGGGTTCGATACCGAAACCTACCCATCCGCCGAAGAGGCGCTGAAGACGGTCGGCACCGATTACCCCGGCGTGGTGATCTCCGACATCCGCATGCCGGGGATGGATGGCATGGCCTTTTTGAAAAAGCTCATGAGCGTCGATTCGGCGCTGCCCGTGATCATGATCACCGGCCACGGCGATGTGCCGATGGCGGTCGAGGCGATGCGGGTCGGGGCCTATGACTTCCTTGAAAAGCCATTCAACCCGGACCGGATGACCGAGCTCGCCAAGAAAGCCACGCAATCGCGGCGGATGACGCTGGATGCGCGCGCGCTGCGCCGCGAGCTGGGCGACGGCAACACGATCATGAAAAAGCTGATCGGCGCCAGCCCGGTGATGGAACGGCTGCGCGAGGATATCCTCGATCTCGGTCAGGCCGACGGCCATGTGCTGATCGACGGCGAGACCGGCACCGGCAAGACCCTCGTGGCCCACGCGCTGCACGCGGTCGGCGCCAAGGCGGGCCGCAAGTTCGTCGTGGTGCGCTGCGCCGGGCAGGACGAGGACGACCTGGGCAAGAAGCTGTTCGGCCCGATCGAGGACGGCGGCCAGCAGCCTTACGTCGAACAGGCGCGCGGCGGCACGCTGGTGCTGGAAGATATCGAATCGCTGCCGATGGGGCTGCAAGCCAAGCTGCTGGCCTGGATGAACGACCAGGGCACGCCGCCGGAAACCCGCGTGGTGGCGGTGTGCAACGTGCAGGAGGCGGGGCGCACCTGCGAAGAGGCGCTCAGGCCCGACCTCTACTACCGGCTCGCGCAGATGAAGATCACGCTGCCGCCGCTGCGCCAGCGCGGCGAGGATATCCTGATGCTGTTCACCGGCTTTGCCGACCAGTTCGCCGATGAATACGGCTGCGCCGCGCCGACGGTGACGGCGCAGGAGGCGGCGCAGCTTCTGCAGGCGCCCTGGCCCGGCAACATCCGCCAGCTCATCAACATCGCCGAGCGCGCCGTGCTGCAATCGCGCCGCGGCTCGGGCACGATCAGCTCGCTCCTGATGAACGACCATGACGACGTGCAGGCGGCGACGATGACCACCGAGGGCAAGCCGCTCAAGGAATACGTCGAGGCGTTCGAGCGGATGCTGATCGACAACACGATGCGCCGCCACAAGGGCTCGATCGTCGGGGTGATGGACGAGTTGTGCCTGCCGCGCCGGACCCTGAACGAGAAAATGGCGAAATACGGGTTGCAGCGCTCGGATTACATCTGACCGGGCGCTGGCGGGGTGAGGCCGAGGATCGGCGCGCGTCGCGTCAGCGGGCTGGCCCGGCCGGGTCGCCCCGATAATAGCCCAGCAACGCCAGCAGATCGCGG
>SWCD01011896.1_pt1 | contig 36492 bp, 36 predicted proteins | sample 4693011 | NCBI WGS metagenome assembly SWCD01 (sample SAMN10267278, study PRJNA491770) | bioreactor metagenome | isolation source: DHS bioreactor inoculated with marine | place: Japan: Omine Ridge, Nankai Trough | reverse complement strand
CACGCGGCGAGGCGGTGGCGGCCCGCACCGGTTCCGGGCTCTTGCGCATCGAGGATGCGTTTTTGCGCTCGCTCCATCCGGGACGCAGCGGCGAGCCGCCTCTGGGGCTCGTGATCGACCGGCGCGGCATCTATTTCGATAGCCGCCACGCTTCCGACCTTGAACATCTGCTGGCCACGCATCCGCTCGATGACACATCCCTTCTCGACCGGGCGCGCAGCGGCATCGCGCGCCTGCAAGAGGCACATCTGAGCAAATACAGCGCCTTTGATCCTGCTACCCCCTGTCCTGATCCGGGCTATGTCCTGGTGATCGACCAGACCCGCGGCGATGCCTCGGTCACCCATGGCGGGGCGGATGCCAACACCTTCCGCGAGATGCTCTATTGGGCACAAGAGGATCACCCCGGCGCGCCCATCGTGATCAAGACCCATCCCGAAACCACATCGGGCCACCGCCCCGGCTATTTCAGCAACAAGGACGAGAGCACGCGCATCCGCCTCCTCTCCGATCCGGTCAGCCCTTGGGCGCTGCTGGACGGGGCCATCGCGGTCTATTGCGTGACCTCGCAGATAGGGTTCGAGGCCATTCTGGCCGGGCACCGCCCACAGGTCTTTGGCCAGCCCTTCTATGCGGGCTGGGGTCTGAGCGACGACCGCCACCCGCTGCCCCTCAGCCGCCGGGGCCGCAAGCTGACGCGCGCGCAGCTCTTTGCCGGGACGATGCTGCTTTATCCGACATGGTATGACCCCTGCCGCGACCGTCTCTGCGATCTGGATCAGGCGATTTCGACGCTGGAGGCCGAAACGCGGGCCTGGCGCGAGGATCACATCGGCTGGCAGGCCCATGGCATGCGCCTGTGGAAACGCGCGCCGCTGCAACGCTTCTTTGGCACGCATCGGCGCATGGTTTTTGGCGGACCGCCCCAGCCCGACCGCCGCGCGATGGTCTGGGCCTCTCAGACCGACACAGCCCCGGTTGGGGCGGTGCGTGTCGAGGACGGCTTTCTGCGCTCGCGCGGCCTGGGGGCCGATCTCATCCCGCCTCTGTCGCTGGTCTGTGACGATCTGGGCATCTATTATGACCCCACGCGCGAGAGCCGCTTGGAGCGCCTGATCGCCAGCCGCGCCCGCCTGCGCCCCGATCAAGAACGGCGCGCCGAGGCGCTGATCGCAGCGTTGATCCGGCATGGCCTGAGCAAATACAACCTTGGCCAGCCCGTGCCCGATCTGCCCGAAGGGCGGCGCATCCTCGTGCCGGGACAGGTCGAGGATGACGCCTCCATTCGCCTTGGTGCCGGGGGGATTGCCACCAATCTCGCCCTCTTGCACGCGGCGCGCGCGGCCAATCCGCAGGCCGTGATCCTCTACAAACCGCATCCTGATGTCGAGGCCGGGCTACGCCCCGGCGCGGTGCCGCCCGAGGCCGCCCGCGACCTTGCGGATGTCATTCTGGACCGCACCGATCCGGCCCGTCTCTTGGATATGGTCCAAGAGGTCTGGACCATGACCTCGCTTCTGGGCTTCGAGGCGCTCTTGCGCGGGGTGCGTGTGACCACGACCGGCGCGCCATTCTACGCCGGTTGGGGCCTTACCCGTGATCTGGGAGACATCCCGGCGCGGCGCAACGCGCGACCCACACTGCGCGGTCTCGTTCATGCCACGCTGATTGATTATCCCCGCTACCGCGATCCCGTGACCGGGCGGCCCTGTGCGGTCGAGGTGGTGGTCGAGCGGCTGGCGCATGGTCCTTTGCCCCGGCCCGGCCCTGCCAACCGCCTCTTGGCCAAGCTGCAAGGCATGCTGGCCTCCTACGCCACATGGTGGCGCTGAGGCGGGACAAACAATCGCTATTGCGGGCTGGCATCCAATAGAACGACCTCGACCCGGCGATTGCGCTCGCGCCCCTCTGGGCTGGTGTTTGGGGCAATCGGGGCCAGATAGCCGATACCATGCGCCTCGACCTGCGTCGGGTCTACGCCATGTTTCTGGATCAGACGCGCCATCACTGCTTCTGCGCGGGCCCGCGAGAGGGCCGTATTCGTCTCCAACCCTCCGGTGCTGTCCGTATGCCCGACAAGCGCAACGCGCGTCTCTGGCGACGCCGCCAGAAACTGCGCCAAGACCACAAGGCTGCCATGCGGGCCCGGGCCAAGCGCGTTGTCGCCCGAGCCGAAATCAAGCCCCTCAAGCACCACATGCCCCATCTCTCGCAAGCGCAGCACCAGATCGGCTTGCGGCTCAACGTCGGCAGGCGTGGGGATCACGCTCTCCCCCTCCGCCAACGGCGTCACTTGCAGGATCTGAACATAGCCGGTCTGCCCACTCTGGCTGACAATCAGGGCTGCGTGATCCTGCGTCACCCCCACACCTCGTCGCGCGAGCAAATAACGATAGTCGAAGAGATCAAGAAACATATCCGGCGCAGGCAGCGTGGGGAGGGCAAATCGGAAATCAAACCCGCCACACTCCACAGCCGCACACTCAAACGCCACGTCCCAGCCAGCGGCCTCCAACTGTTCACGCAGTGGCGTCAAAAGTTGCAGCGTCGTGACCCCCTGCACCGGCATCCGCCACGCCCGGCTGACGATCCGCCCTTCAAGGCGCAGGCTGGGCATATCCGTGCCGGAATGTGGCCCAATGGGCAGGCTCACCGTATCCGCCGTGCCGATCACCTCACGCGTGAGGCTGGCCCCCGCAGGCAGGCTCAGATCGACCGCAGAGGCCGGCCCCCCTGCGAACAACATCCACAGCAAAAATGAAAACGCGCGCCGCATTCTGCCTTATCGCGCCTGCGCGTGATACTCGGGGTTGGGCTGCATGCCCGTGGCCGAGGCAACCCGATTGCTCATGTTGAAAAAGCCCGCAACATTGGCAATGTCCCAAATGTCGCGATCGGTGAACCCCACGTCGCGAAGTCCGGCACGATCGGTTTCGGTGATCTCGGACGACGCGCGCGTGATCTTCTCGGCAAAGCCCAGCATCGCGCTCTGCCGCGCATCCAGCCGCGCCACTCGCCAATTCATCACCATCGCCTCACCCAAGGCGGGATCACCCGACAGTTGCCGCACCGCAGCACCGTGCGCCACCTGACAATACCAGCAGCGATTGATCGCACTGACCACCACCGCGATCATCTCACGCTCCAGCTTGCTCAGGCCGCTCTCGGCCAGCATCAGGTTGTTGTAGAGCGTGGTAAAGGCGTTGAGCTTGTCGATATCGAACGCATAGGCCCGGAGAACATTGGGGATCATGCCCAGTTTCTCGGCGCAGATGTCGAAATACTTCTGCGTTGCCTCGGGCAGCGGGTCGAGCATCGGCAAATCAAGCGCTGTGGGCTGGTCTGAATTGGTCATGTCTTACTCCTTCTGCCGGTAATGGTAATCGCCAACATGCGAAAATCCCATCGCGGAATAGAGCCCGTTGGCCCCCTGATTGCCCTTGGTGCAGATCACCGCCAGAAACTCTGCGCCCTCGGATTGCGCCCAAAGAGCGGCCTGAAGCATCATCAGCCGCCCCATGCCTGCGCGCCGGTGGCCGGCCTGCACCTCGAGCGCATGCACCATGGCGATCCCATCGTGAATGGCGGCAAAGCCGGTGGCGGCGGGCTGATCCTTGTGCCTGCCGAATAGCCCGGTCTTGGGGCCGGTCACACGCTCCATCACCGCGATCCGCGCCGGGCCAATTCCACCTTCGGCCCAGATTTCGCGCATGATTTCCAAGGGTTCCCAAACCGCAAAGGTGCTGACACGCGGCGGCCTGTCCACCGTCAAGGTCGCAACTGGCACCACATAGAGATTGACGGGATCAACCACCTCATAGCCCTCAGCGGCCAAGAGCGCATCCAGCGCGCCATCCCCCTCACGCAATTGAAACAGCGGGGTTTGATCCAGCGCGCGCATGGCAGCTTCGGCCTTGGTCAATTCCTCGGGCGTGATCGGCCGCGCCGCCGTGGCCGCCGATACGCGCTTGCCGCCGCCCCACCCCTCGCGGATCGTGACAGGGCCAAGCACCTCTGTCCGCGCGGGTGGCCAGGTCGCCTCTGTCACCGCATAGAGGGTCTGCACATCTGGTTTCATGCCGGAAACATCCCCGCCAATTCGGCCATCGCCGCATCAAGTCGCGCGCCATCCTGCCCGCGCATCACGATCTGCGCGCCATAACACCCGTCGCGAATGAACGGATAGGACCCGATGCTCAAATCCGGGTACCGTCCCGCCAGATCCGACAATGGCCCGGCAATGTCGCCCTCGCCGCGCCGGATTTCCAGCGTCTGTGACAGGATCGGCGCGCCCCCCGTGAGCTTGGGCAGCACAGAGGCCAGCATCGCCTGAAAGATCGACGGCACCCCGGCCATGACATGCACATTCTCGATGGTAAAGCCCGGCGCGGCACTGATCGGATTGTCAATCAGCGTGGCCCCATCGGGAATACGCGCCATGCGCAGGCGCGCATCGTTCAACTCCTGCCCGCGCGCGTCGTAATGCGCAGCCAGAATGGCGCGGGCATCCTCGCGCACCGAAATCGGCCGATCAAAGGCCGCCGCCACATTCTCGGCGGTGATGTCATCATGGGTCGGGCCAATCCCGCCTGAGGTGAATACGTGGTCATAGGCCGCACTCAGCGCCCGAACCGCCGCGACAATCGCGTCGGGGTCATCGCTGACTACGCGCACCTCCCTGAGGTCGATGCCCATCTTCGTCACCTCGCCCGCCAGATAATGCATGTTGGCATCACGCGTGCGCCCCGAGAGGATCTCATCTGCGATGACAAGCATGGCAGCGGTCGGGTTGGGCATGGCAGACTCCTTGATCCGGGGACAAACACGGTATAGGCGCAGGCCATGCGCTTTCAAACCCCTCTTGTGCAGGCTGTGCTGCTGCGCCGCTACAAACGCTTTCTCGCCGATATCCGCCTCATGGACGGGCGCGAGGTGACAGCGCATTGCGCCAATCCCGGCAGCATGATGGGCCTGGCAGAGCCCGGCGCATCCATCTGGGTCGAACCCAATGACGATCCGCGCAAGAAACTCAAATTTGGCTGGCGGCTGGTCGAGAATGCGGCTGGCGATTTCACCTGTGTGGATACCGCCATTGCCAATCGCGTGATCAAAGAGGCGCTAGAGGCGGGGCAGATCCCAGAGCTTGCGGCCTATGATATGGTGCGGCCCGAACAATCCTACGGCGCGGGCAGCCGGGTGGATTTCCTGCTCTCGGGCACGGACCTGCCCGATGCCTACGTCGAGGTGAAATCCGTGACGCTCTCGCGAAGCCCCGGTCTCGCGGAATTTCCCGACAGCGTCACCGCGCGCGGGGCGCGCCACCTGGGGGAATTGTCCGAAATGGTGCGTGCAGGGCACCGCGCCGTGCTTCTCTATCTGGTGCAACGCACTGATGCGCAGGCCGTGACCGTGGCAGAGGACATAGACCCCACCTATGCGTCGGCATTGCTGCAGGCGCAGGCGGCGGGGGTCACGGTGCTGTCATATCGGGCCAATATCACGCCACAAGAGGTCACAATCGGCCACAGTCTGCCCCTTGCGGACGACCGCCCTCTGGTCCTTTTGCGCAAATAGCCCTAGATAAACGGAAAATGCATACCATACGAGGCCGGACGTGAACGAGACACACCGTGGACGATTGACGCGCGAAGGTATCCGCATCCATGAGGCTGCAGATTTTGCCGGCATGCACCGGGCCGGGGCGCTCGCCGCACAGATCCTTGACGAAATCGCAGAGCATGTTTTTGTCGGCCAGACCACCGCCGCCATCGACAAGGTGATCGAGGATAGGGTCAACGCCTCTGGCGCGAAATCTGCCACCATCGGTTACAAGGGCTATCAGCACGCAAGCTGTATCAGCGTCAATCACGTGGTCTGCCACGGCATTCCCGGCGACAAGGTTCTCAAGGACGGTGACATTCTGAACGTCGATGTGACCGTCATCGTAGATGGCTGGTTCGGCGACACGAGCCGCATGTATGTGGCAGGCAAACTCAGCCGCAAAGCCGAGCGCCTCGTTCAGGTCACCCATGACGCGCTGATGAAAGGAATCGAGGCCGTGCGCCCCGGTGCCACCTTTGGCGACATCGGCCACGCGATCCAATCTTATGTCGAGGCGCATCGCATGTCGGTGGTGCGCGATTTCTGCGGTCACGGGCTGGGCCGCGTGTTCCACGCCCCGCCCAATGTGCTCCATTACGGGCGAGCGGGCAGCGGGCCGCGACTGGAAGAGGGCATGTTCTTCACCATCGAACCGATGGTCAATCTGGGCCGCCCCGAAACCAAGGTTCTGGCCGATGACTGGACCGCCGTCACCCGTGACAAATCCCTCTCGGCACAGTTCGAACATTCCATCGGCGTGACCGCCACCGGCGCAGAGATTTTCACCCTCTCGCCTGCGGGCAAATTTCATCCCACCTGGGCCTGATCGGAAAATCGCCCTACCCCAGATCTGCCGCCTTGGGTGGGGCCTTGGGCGTAAACTCGCAACGATCCGGCTTGATGTCCACCAATGGTGTGCCGTCCAGGCAATCCAACCCCCGCACGACCAAGGCCGCCCCGTCCACCCCGATCAGCCGCACCTGCGATGTTCCGATCGGATTGGGTCGCTGCGGCGAGCGCAGGGCAAAGGTGCCGAAATACCGTGCCCCATCCCCCTTGGGATTCTGCCGCACCAGATCACGCCGTGACCGGTCCAACCAATAGAGGATTTCGAGATGCTGATAGGCCTCGATCCCCTCCAGCGCCGCGACCCAAGGCGCGAACACCACGATCCGGCACTCCGGCCCATCGAGCCGCCCCTGACGCGGGCAATCTTCCCGCCGGGTCCATGGCGTATGTATCCGACCGATGAACTGTAGCGCGGCGTCCTGCCCTTCGGGCAGCGCCGTCACCACCTCACCGGCGCGCAATCGCGTGTCCATCCCGGCCCTCCTCCCGTCAGTAGACGTCTTGCCAGTCATCCTCGTGGAACACTTCGCCCAGCGCCATCCAGCGCACCCGCACCCGAGCCACCCGCGTATCCGCCCAGGTGCGAAACACGATGTCAAACCCCTTCGTCGTGATCTTCTCCGCCGTGACATCGGCGCGGGCATTGGTGGCACTGTCCATATCCCAGAGCGACAGCGCCACATGCACCGCAGGCTCGGACTTGAACGGGCTGGAAAACGTGATCTTCTTGCGCCGCTCTCGCGCGCCTGACCCGGTCCACATCTCCCCCCCATCGGCAAAATCCGAAAAGAGGACATCATCCCCCTGTTCGATCCCAATGGCCTGATTGATCAAGAATTTCATACGACGCCTTCCGACACTCTGGCGAGACTACACCGCTTTTCCGGCAAAATTGAGAGCGAAAAATGAAAAAAGGGCCGCGGAACGGCCCCTTTAATCACAAAATCGGCGCGGCCTCAGTTGGCAGACAAACCGATATGATCGCCAACGGCCACCATATCCGACAAGAGCTTGGCCATCTCGTCGACCGGGCCGGGCTCATTGACGAATTTCTCTTGCGCATGCGCCAACTTGTCGGTCGCGGCATCCACCATCGCCTTATACGCCTCGCGGGTCATGTCCTCGCGGGCAACGGCCTGCTCGGCCAGAACCGACACGCTCTTGCCGCTGATCTCAGCGAAACCGCCGGTCACGACATATTCCTTCTCGCCCGACGGCCCCGAAACCCGCAGGATACCGGGACGCAGGGTGGTGATGAGCGGGGCGTGATCGGCCATGGCGGTCAGATCGCCCTCGGCTCCCGGAATGCTCACCTCATGGGCAGCGACCGAGGCCAAGAGCCGCTCGGGGCTCACCAGATCGAATTGCACTGTTTCAGCCATCTCGGCCTCCCTCATGGTGTCAGGCCTGCGCGGGGATCACCCGCGCAGAACCGTGACAGGCGTTGATCAGGCTGCGTCGGCAGCCATGCGTTCGGCTTTGGCAATCACATCCTCGATGCCACCGACCATGTAAAAGGCACCTTCGGGCAGGTGATCATACTCGCCTGCGACCACAGCCTTGAACGATTTGATCGTCTCTTCCAGCGGCACCTGAACCCCGTCAGAGCCGGTGAACACCTTGGCCACGTCGAACGGTTGGCTGAGGAAACGCTGGATTTTCCGGGCGCGTGCCACGGTCAGCTTGTCCTCTTCCGAGAGTTCGTCCATGCCCAGAATGGCGATGATGTCCTGCAAGCTCTTGTAGCGCTGCAAAATCCCCTGCACGTCACGCGCAACCTGATAATGCTCTTCGCCCACGATCTGCGGATCCATTAGACGCGAATTCGAATCGAGCGGGTCCACGGCGGGGTAAATCCCCAGTTCCGAGATCGCCCGGCTAAGAACGGTCGTTGCGTCAAGGTGGGCAAAGGTCGTGGCAGGGGCCGGGTCGGTCAAGTCGTCCGCAGGCACGTAAACGGCCTGAATGGACGTGATCGAGCCTGCCTTGGTCGAGGTGATGCGCTCCTGCATGGCACCCATGTCGGTGGCCAGCGTCGGCTGATAACCCACGGCCGAAGGAATACGACCCAACAGCGCCGACACCTCGGACCCCGCCTGCGTGAAGCGGAAGATGTTGTCGACAAAGAACAGAACGTCCGACCCGGACTGATCGCGGAACTGCTCGGCCAGCGTCAGGCCGGTCAGCGCCACACGCGCACGCGCCCCCGGAGGCTCGTTCATCTGACCGTAAACAAGGGCCACTTGGCTCTCTTCCAGATTGTCGGGCTTGATCACGTTGGATTCGATCATCTCGTGATAGAGGTCGTTGCCCTCACGGGTCCGCTCACCCACACCGGCAAACACCGAATACCCCGAGTGCACCTTGGCGATGTTGTTGATCAGTTCCATGATGAGAACCGTCTTGCCCACACCGGCACCCCCAAAGAGACCGATCTTGCCGCCCTTGGCATAGGGGGCCAGCAGGTCCACAACCTTGATGCCGGTCACGAGGATCTCGGATGCGGTCGACTGCTCGGAAAACTCCGGCGCAGGCTGGTGGATGGACCGGTATTCCGTCGCCTTGATCGGCGCGCCCTCGTCAACCGGCTCGCCGATGACGTTCAGGATGCGACCCAGGGTGGCATTCCCCACCGGAACCGAAATCGGCGCGCCTGTATCACTCACGGCCTGACCGCGAACCAGACCCTCGGTTGCGTCCATTGCGATGGTCCGCACGGTGTTTTCGCCCAGATGCTGCGCCACTTCGAGGATCAGCTTCTTGCCGTTGTTGTCGGTCTGCAGCGCGTTCAGAATGGCTGGCAGATCGCCGTCAAATTGAACGTCCACAACGGCGCCAATGACCTGCGTCACCTTGCCTTTTGCATTTGCCATGTTTCGTCTCCGGTTCTCTTACAGCGCTTCCGCGCCGGAAATGATTTCAATTAGCTCGTTGGTGATCACGGCCTGACGCGAGCGGTTGTACTCGATTGTCAGCTTGTCGATCATCTCGCCTGCGTTGCGCGTTGCATTGTCCATCGCGGACATGCGCGCACCCTGCTCCGAGGCACCGTTTTCCAACAGCGCGGCAAAGATTGCGGTTGCAACGCCACGCGGCAACAGATCGGCCAAGATCGCCTGCTCGTCGGGCTCGTAATCATAGAAGCTGTCGGTATCGACCTTGCCAGCCGCGGTGTCCACGTCGAACGGGATCACCTGCTGCATGCTCGGAATTTGGCTGACCACGTTCTCGAACCGCGAGAAAAAGATCTTCGCGACATCAAACTCACCGCCATCGAACCGCTTGAGCACTTCGGCCGCAATCCCTTGGGCATCGGCATAACCAAGGCGCTTGACCTCGCTCATGTCGACATGACCCACGGAATACTGACCATAGTCGCGCTTCATCGCGTCGCGGCCCTTCTTGCCGACGGTCAGGATCTTGACCGTCTTGCCCTTGGCCAGCAACTCGGCGGCATGGGTCTTGGCCAGCTTCGCGATATTGGCGTTGAAGCCACCGCAAAGGCCCCGCTCGGCGGTCATCACCACCAAGAGATGCACCTTGTCCTCGCCCGTGCCCGCCAGCAGACGCGGCGCATTGGCCGCATCCCCGACAGAGGCCGCAAGCTTGCCCATCACCGCGTTGAAACGCTCGGTATAGGGGCGGGCCTGCTCGGCAGCATCCTGCGCGCGGCGAAGTTTCGCCGCGGCAACCATCTGCATGGCCTTGGTGATCTTGCGGGTCGATTTGACCGACGCGATCCTGTTTTTCAGGTCCTTGAGATTCGGCATTGCCTTATCTCCCCCTTATGCGAAGTCAGCGGCGAATTCGTCCAGCGCAGCTTTGATACGGTCCTCGGCCTCACCCTTGATCTTGGGGTCTTCCTTGGTGATGTATGCCAGCAGATCGGCATGTTTGCCGCGCAGGTGCTTGAGCAGACCCTGCTCATAGCGGCCCACTTGGTTCACCGCGATCTTGTCCAGATAACCCTTGGTGCCCGCATAGATCACGCAGACAATTTCCGCATTGGTCAGCGGCGAATACTGCGCCTGCTTCATCAACTCGGTCAAACGCGCACCACGGTTGAGCAACTGCTGTGTCGCCGCGTCAAGGTCAGACCCGAACTGGGCAAATGCCGCCATCTCGCGATACTGAGCCAGTTCCAGTTTGACGGGACCCGCGACCGATTTCATCGCATTGGTCTGAGCGGAAGAGCCCACACGCGACACCGACAGACCGGTGTTCACAGCCGGGCGGATACCTTGATAGAAGAGTTCCGTCTCAAGGAAGATCTGCCCGTCGGTGATTGAGATCACGTTGGTCGGAATAAACGCCGAAACGTCACCACCTTGGGTTTCAATGATCGGCAGCGCAGTGAGCGAGCCCGAACCATTGTCCTCGTTCAGCTTGGCCGACCGCTCCAGCAGGCGAGAGTGGAGATAGAAAACGTCGCCCGGATAGGCTTCACGACCGGGCGGACGGCGCAGCAGCAGCGACATCTGGCGATAGGCCACGGCCTGTTTCGAGAGGTCATCGTACACGATCAGCGCGTGACGGCCATTGTCGCGGAAATGCTCGGCCATCGCGGTCGCGGAATAGGGTGCCAGAAACTGCATCGGCGCGGGGTCCGACGCGGTGGCGGCCACAACGATCGAATACTTGATCGCGCCGCTTTCTTCCAGCTTCTTCACCAGCTGCGCCACGGTCGAGCGCTTCTGGCCCACGGCGACGTAAACGCAATAGAGCTCTTGCTCTCGTCGTCGCCCGCGGCTTCGTTGTAGATCTTCTGGTTCAGGATCGCGTCCAGCGCCACGGCGGTCTTGCCGGTCTGACGGTCGCCGATGATCAGCTCGCGCTGACCACGGCCAATCGGGATCATGGCGTCCACGGATTTGAGACCGGTCGCCATCGGCTCATGCACCGATTTACGCGGGATGATGCCGGGGGCCTTCACATCGGCCAGACCGCGGGTCTTGGTCTTGATCGGGCCCTTGCCATCCAGCGGGTTGCCCAGACCGTCCACGACGCGGCCCAACAGCTCGTCGCCAATCGGCACGTCCACGATGGACTTGGTGCGCTTGACGGTATCGCCTTCCTTGATGTCACGGTCAGAACCAAAGATCACGACACCGACGTTGTCGCTCTCAAGGTTCAGCGCCATGCCCATGATCGAGCCCGGAAACTCGACAAGCTCGCCAGCCTGAACATTGTCCAGCCCGTGAACCCGTGCGATCCCGTCACCCACCGAGAGAACCCGGCCGATCTCTGCAACTTCGGCGTCTTGGCCAAAGTTCTTAATCTGGTCCTTCAGGATCGCAGAAATCTCTGCTGCTTGGATACCCATTTATCCGACCTCTTTCATTGAATTCTGGAGGGAATCGAGCTTGGAGCGGATCGACGTGTCGATCATCTTCGAGCCCATCTTGACGACTAGACCGCCGATGAGGCTTTCATCAACGGTCGCATTGATCTTGACATCCTTGCCCACGCGCGCCTTGAGCGCCTTGGCCAGCTTGTCGGATTGCGCCTTGGTCAGCGCCTTGGCGCTGGTCACATCGGCACTGACTTCGCCTTTTTCTTCGGCGATCATGGCGTTGAGCTGCGCAATGAGCTGCGGCAGTACGAACAGGCGCCGCTTTTGCCCCATCAGAGCCAGGCCGTTCTGCAACTCCGGCAGCAGCTTCATCTTGGCTGCGACCGCAGACATGGCCGCCCCTTGCACCTCGCGGCTCAGAACCGGAGAGGCGATCATCGCGCGCAGGTCTTCGCTCTCGCTCAGCGCCTGTGCCAGATCAGTGAGATTGCTTTCGAGTTTGGCCAAGCCTTTGGCCTCTCTCACAAGCTCGAATATCGCAGTGGCATAGCGCGCGGCAATGCCAGTAGAGATCGAAGCTGGTTCGGACACGTCCACCCTTCCGATAATCTGGCCCCGGTTGGTCAGCCGTGACGCAGGGTCACATCCGGGGGCGTTGGCATAGGGTGAGACTTGCGAACCACCCAAATTCGGCTGCGGTGTAGCAGAGCCTTCCCAAGCGGGCAAGCCGCTTGAAAACTATTGTATACTATTGAATACAGTTACATTTCAGTTACTTAACGCAAGTGCGACCTAATGCGCGCTTTTTAATGTTCAAAAAGTTTCACTTTTTACTACGAAATGGCGATTCCCCTCACGATCACCCTGCCCAAAGCTCCGGCGCACGTTAACGCTATCAGCGTTTTGCAAGGACGTCGCGCGATTTTTGCGGCATCGGCCAAAGGCTGCCAAGGCTCCGAAACGCCCCTACCCCAGTGGCGAGACACCAAAGAGCAAGGGATGCACCGCAAGCAACCCCGCATAGAGCAAACTGCCAAGCAGCCCCCGCACGCATGCCATGCCCCAGCTTCGTGGCGCGATCCCCGCTTGCCGCCGCGCATGGTCCAGCCGCAGCCACTCTGCCCCCATCCCCCGCCGCTTGCGCCGGTCGACGATCCACATTCCCCCAAGGGCAAAGCTTGCGAAACTGCCAAAGAGGATCACATGCGCCAAATCCCCATTGGGAAGCATATGCGCCACAGCCCAGAGCGCCAGCGCCAGCAACAGAGGATGCCGCGTCAGCCGCACGATCCCCGGACGGCCCGGATCAAACCGTGCATTCTGCGCGCCGCCAAAGGAAAACGGATTGGGCCGCCCGATACTCAACCCCAGGATCACGCAGACCCCCAACATCACGGCCAGCGTGACATGCACCTGCCACGCCGCCCAGCCCCAAAGCGGCACATAGGGCGCACGCCCCGCCGCGCCGATCACCCATGCCAGAACCGCCAATGACAGGATCGAATAGCCAAGCGTGAATCCCCCTGCCCCTACCCGCGCCACAACCGGCGCCTTGATGTTGGGGCGCAGCGGCACCGAATGGCTCAGGAAGAACACGGCAAAGGCCGCGATGAACTCGGCCCAGCCCATCAGGCCCCCGGTATCGTCTTTGCCGGTTTCAACCGCAGCATCAGCGGCCCATAGAGAACCGCAAACCCGCCAAACGCGCCGATCCATGCGATCCCCGCCAGTGCGTGCAACAGGACCGCCTCCGCAGGCCACAGCCCAGCCGCCAACCGCGCCGGCACAGAGACCACCAGCGCGAGGTAAAGCGCCACCGTGCCGCCCCCCGCAGTCAACGCGCGGCCCGTGTGACCCAAGGTCGCCCGCGTCATCACCGCCAATGTCATCAACCCTGCCGCGCCCGCCATCCACAAATGCTGCACCGCCGCCGCGCCGAACACGCCCGAACTCAGCGCCTCCAGCCCGATGCCCAACGCTCCAAGCGGCACGAACGCATACCCAATGTGCAGCACCCAGACGAGCGGCTCCGCCCCCGTGCGCTCTCCCGCCCAGCGCGCCAGACGCGCGGCATGGACGACACCCACGACCACAAGGGCTCCACTCGTCGCCAATGCCTCTGGCCGCGTGACCCACATCCCGAGCGCCACCAGCAATACCAGGAGCGCCCCCTTGTCGAACCGCTGCATCGGCGGCACCGGCAACCGCCCCGCCCCCCGCCGCGCCAGCCAGTTGCGCGTGAACGACGGCACGATCCGCCCGCCGATGACCGCGATCATCATCACCACCGCCGCCAGTCCCAGCCGCAGGCCATAGCCCTGCGCCGCAAAATCGCCCCGTGCTGCCTCCCAATGAAACAGCGCATTGCCCAGCGCAAAGACCGCCAGCATCGCCAACACGATCAGATTGCGCCAGTTCTTGCCCGCTACGATCTCGCGCAGGATCACCGCGCCCAGAACCACCGGCAACGCCAGATCCATCAGCGCCACCGCCAAGGGCGGCAACCCGGCCGAGACCATTACGGCCATCCGACCCAAGAGCCAGAGCGCCGCCAACCCAGCCAGCGGCCAGCCCACAATCGGCAGCCGCCCGGTCCAGTTCGGCACCGCCGTCAGCAGGAACCCGGCGATCACCGCCGCCAGATAACCAAAGAGGAACTCATGCGCGTGCCAACTGACCGGATCGAATGCCGTGGGCAGGCTCAGCGCGCCCGCCAGCATCGGCACCCAGAGCGCCATGATCCCCGCCGCCCAAATCCCTGCACACAGGAAAAAGGGCCGAAACCCGAAACTCAGGACCGCAGGCCCACGCCAAACCCGCATCTGCTCTGCCGTGCTCGTCATCTCTCGGTCCTTTCAGCCCTCAGGCCCGCGTCCGTCACGACCATGTCGAGCGGAATGTCATGCGGCTGCGGATAGATGGTCTCGATCCGCGCATCGCTCAGCGCGATACCGATACTCACTGGGCGCGGATCAAGCGCCGCCAAGGTCCGGTCGAAATAGCCGCCGCCATAACCCAGCCGGTAACACTCCGCCGTCCAGCCGATCATCGGCGCGAGGGAGATGTCTGGCGTCACCTGCTTCGCTTCGGGCGGCGGCACCGGGATATTCCAATCGCCCCGCACCATCTGCGTCTCGGGCGTCCAGCGGCGAAACACCAGCGGCGCGGCCTTGACCTCGACAATCGGCAACGCGATCAGCGCCCCATCTGCATGCCATTCCGCCATCAGCCCGCGCAAATCCGGCTCGCCCTTTATTGGCCAGTAGCAGGACAGAACCTTGCCCCGCGCCCCGTTGAATTTCTCTTTCACCACCGCGCGCAGGTGGTCCGAGATTGCCCGCCCAACCTCCTGCCGCGCCGCCACGCTCAACGCATCGCGCAACCCGCGCAACCGCGCACGCTCGGATTTACGCCACCGCGCGACATCGCGTGCCTGCTCCGGATCAGTTGCAAGGGGATCAAAATAGGTCGGGTCCACCTCTGCCGCCAAACAAGGAGGAGAGGCATATGTCCCCGGCTTCGAGGTATCGGACATGCTGCAGTCCTTTCCGTGATCCGGGACGGGTGCGCGGCGCCGATCCCGCTTTCCATCCCGGTCTAATCCTGCTAATAGGTATTGTAAATACCGATTTGACAGAGAGCCTAGCGACCATGCGCCTCACCTCCTTTACCGATTTCGGACTGCGGATGCTCATGCGCATGGCCAGCGCGCCCGAGCGCGCCTTTTCCACCGCCGAGTTGGCAGCCGAGTTTCACCTCTCGCGCCACCACCTCGCCAAGATCATGCAGCGCCTGTCACAGGCCGGTCTGATCGACACACGGCGCGGCGGCGGTGGCGGTGCGATCCTCGCCCGCCCTCCCACCGAAATTCGTCTTGGCGACATCGTTCGCCACCTCGAATCCGGTCAGGCGCTCGTCGCCTGTTTCGGATCAGAGGCGGGAGAGTGCTCTCTCGACGGGCGCTGCCGACTCAAGGCGCGGCTGAGGGCCGCAGAGCGCGCCTTTCTCGATGATCTCGACCGCAGCACCCTGGCCGACATCGCGCTCGACCGTCAGCCCTTGGCTACGGGGTAATAGACCTTACAGGATCGACCCCCAGTTTGTAAGCTTTGTAAGGTTTCAGACCGGCTTGGCCTCTGGCTGCGGACGCAGCACCGACAGCGGTTTGCGCACCTTGTCCCGCAGCCCCGGACCGCTCGGTGCCTGCACCCGCTTGGTGGCCTCAACCATCAGCACCCCGCCCGACACTACGACCGATAGCTTGGCTCCCATCCGCTCCCACATGCCCGCCGTCTTTCGCCAGAACGGACGCTCCGAAGGCGGCTGATAGAGCGTCGTGGCGTGATGCTCTGGCAAAAAGTTGTGTGATTTCAATTGGCTCTCCAATTGCGTTTGGCTGTAGGGACGTCCAAATCCAAACGGCGTGCGATCCGAGCGCGACCACAGGCCAGCCCGGTTCGGCACGATGAACAGCACCGATCCTCCCGGCCCAAGCACCCGCCAGCACTCCTCCAGCACCGCGCCAGGCTGCTCCGAAGTCTCCAGCCCATGCACCACCAAGAGTTTGTCGACATGCCCGGTTTCCAACGGCCAAAACGTCTCTTCACAGAGCACCGAGATATTCGGCATCCCCTGCGGCCACCCGATAACCCCTTGAGGTGCGGGCATTAATCCGATCACCCGGCGCGCATCAGCCAAGTAGGGCCGCAGGAATGGCACCGCGAATCCATAGCCGACCACCGTCTGTCCCTGCGCCTCGGGCCAGAACTCCGCCACTTGCGCGCGCAAGGTTTTCTGCACCGCGCGCCCCAATGTGCTGCGGTAGTAAAAATTTCGCAGGTCTTGTACGTCTAGATGCATTGCAGCCCGGCCAAAGATCAGTCACTCTTGACCGTAACACTAACCGGCAATCGGGAAAATACCATGGTTTTGCAAATCCTTACTGTCCCCTGCCTGGCTGATAACTATGCCTATATCGCGCATGATCCGGCCACGGGAGTGACCGCAGTGATCGACGTGCCAGAGGCCGAACCAATCCTGCAAGCCCTTGATAATCAAGGATGGGCCGCCTCTTTGGTGCTGCTCACCCATCACCACGCCGACCATGTTCAGGGCCTTGGCGCCCTGCTGGCGCGGCACCCCGCATCGGTGATCGGTGCCGCCACCGACGCCCACCGCCTGCCCCCGCTCGACCAGTCGGTGACCGAAGGCGACCGGATCGCGATCGGGTCGGAAGAGGGGCACGTCCTCGATGTGTCGGGTCATACGCTCGGCCACATAGCCTTTCATTTCCCCGAAAGCGCGGCGGTCTTTACCGCAGACAGCCTGATGGCAATGGGCTGTGGGCGGGTTTTCGAGGGCACAATGCCACAAATGTTTGAAAGTCTTGCAAAACTTGCGGCACTCCCACCCGAGACAATGGTCTGTTCCGGTCACGAGTACACTCAAAGTAACGCGAAATTCGCACTGACCGTTGACCCGGACAACCCGGCCCTTATATCAAGGGTCAAAGAGATCAGCGCCGCCCGCGCCGCAGGTCGGCCCACTGTCCCCTCAACCCTGGCCGAGGAATTGGCCACCAACCCGTTTCTGCGCGCCGGTGACGAAGGCGTGCAGGCACATTTGGGCATGTCCGGTCGCGCTCCGGTTGATGTCTTCGCTGAAATCCGTACCCGCAAGGACCGTTTCTAAGCGGGGCGTGATGAAAACAACGCTGGTTACACGAAATGTGACCCAGTTTGATGAAATAATCCTTGAAGACTGGCCACTATCGACCAAACTTTAAGGTTATGAGGCCAAGGTTAGTGGGCAGCCCGCCCCGGCCAAGATCAGAAGGAGCACGACCGTGCCTTCATTCTCGAACACGCTCGAACAGGCAATCCATGCGGCATTGGCTCTGGCCAATGCACGCCAGCACGAATTCGCGACCCTTGAACATCTTTTGCTCGCGCTCGTCGACGAACCCGACGCCGCGCGCGTGATGAAGGCATGTAGCGTAAACACCGAGGAACTGCGCACCACGTTGGTGGAATTCATCGACGATGATCTCGCCAATCTGGTGACGGACATCGAAGGATCAGAGGCGGTGCCCACCGCCGCGTTCCAGCGGGTGATTCAGCGCGCGGCGATCCATGTACAATCGTCAGGTCGGACCGAGGTCACGGGGGCCAATGTGCTCGTCGCGATCTTTGCCGAACGCGAGTCAAACGCCGCCTATTTCCTGCAAGAACAGGATATGACCCGGTATGATGCGGTGAACTTCATCGCTCATGGCGTGGCCAAGGACCCTGCCTACGGCGAATCCCGCCCGATCACGGGTGCCTCCAGCGAGGAAGGCGAAAACCCATCCAAATCTACAGAAAGCGATGCCGTGGAGGCAGGGGACTCCGCACTTGCCAAATACTGCGTCGATCTGAACGAAAAGGCGCGCAAGGGTGATCTCGACCCATTGATCGGCCGCGATGCCGAGGTTGAGCGCTGCATTCAGGTGCTCTGCCGCCGCCGCAAGAACAACCCGCTGCTGGTGGGGGATCCCGGCGTGGGTAAAACTGCTATTGCCGAAGGTCTGGCGCATAAGATCGTGCAGGGCGAAACCCCGCGCGTTCTGTCGCGCACCACGATCTACTCGCTCGACATGGGCGCGCTGCTTGCAGGCACCCGCTATCGCGGCGATTTCGAGGAGCGGCTCAAGGCGGTCGTGACCGAGCTTGAAAAACACCCCGATGCGGTGCTTTTCATCGACGAAATCCATACCGTGATCGGGGCTGGTGCCACCTCTGGCGGGGCAATGGATGCCTCCAACCTGCTCAAGCCCGCTTTGCAGGGCGGCAAGCTGCGCTGCATGGGCTCGACCACCTACAAGGAATTCCGCCAGCATTTCGAAAAGGATCGCGCCCTTGCCCGCCGGTTCCAGAAAATCGACGTGGCAGAACCGACGGTCGAAGATGCGGTCAAGATCCTCAAGGGGCTCAAACCCTATTTCGAGGATCATCACAGCGTCAAATACACCAACGAGGCGATCCGCTCTGCCGTGGATCTCTCGGCGCGCTACATCAATGATCGCAAGCTCCCGGACAAGGCCATCGACGTGATTGACGAGGCAGGGGCCGCACAGCATCTCTTGGCGGCCTCCAAGAGGCGCAAGAGCATCGGGGTCAAGGAGATCGAAGAGGTCGTGGCGAAAATCGCCCGCATTCCGCCAAAGAACGTGTCCAAGAACGATGCCGAGGTGCTCAAGGATCTCGAGGGCACGCTCAAACGTGTGGTCTTTGGTCAGGATGCCGCGATCGAGGCACTGAGTTCTGCCATCAAACTGGCCCGCGCGGGCCTGCGGGAACCGGAAAAGCCCATCGGCAACTACCTCTTTGCCGGTCCCACCGGCGTGGGTAAGACTGAGGTGGCCAAGCAATTGGCCGATACCCTTGGTGTGGAACTCCTGCGGTTCGATATGTCAGAATACATGGAGAAACACGCAGTTTCGCGACTTATTGGGGCACCTCCGGGCTATGTGGGCTTTGATCAGGGCGGCCTGTTGACCGACGGGGTGGATCAACATCCGCATTGCGTTCTCTTGCTCGACGAGATCGAAAAGGCGCATCCCGACGTGTTCAACATCCTGCTGCAGGTGATGGACCACGGCACGCTGACCGATCACAATGGTCGCAAGGTGGATTTCCGCAATGTCGTGCTGATCATGACCTCCAACGCAGGGGCGGCGGAGCAGGCCAAGTCGGCCATCGGCTTTGGCCGCGACCGGCGCGAGGGCGAGGATACCGCAGCCATTGAGCGGACGTTTACACCCGAGTTCCGCAACCGTCTGGATGCCGTGATCTCGTTCGGGGCGCTGCCAAAATCGGTCATTCTCAAGGTGGTCGAGAAGTTCGTGTTGCAACTCGAGGCCCAGTTGATGGATCGCGATGTGACCATCGAACTGACCCAAGCGGCTGCAGAATGGCTGGGCGACAAAGGCTATGACGATAAGATGGGCGCGCGCCCCTTGGCCCGTGTCATTCAGGAACACATCAAAAAGCCGCTGGCCGAGGAATTGCTCTTTGGCAAACTGCTCAAGGGTGGCGTTGTCACGGTGGGGGTCAAGGACAACAAGATCGACCTCGTCGTCGAGGGCCCCGTCACGCGCCGCCTGACCGGTAAGAAAAAGCCCCCCCTGCTGACCGCCGAATGACGGCACGGCTGGGGACAGCAGTTGCGATACTGACCATGGCGGTGGCAACCCATGCCGCCGCCGATTCTTTCAAGCTGATCCTCCCGTTGGACTGCGAACTCGGGCGGACCTGCTATATCGAGGATTACGTCGATACCGATCCCGGCCCCGGCCAACGCGACTATACCTGCGGTATCAAAAGCCGGGACGACCATCGCGGCATAGACTTCATGCTTCTGTCCTTCGAGGATTTGGAGGCGGGCGTAAATGTGTTGGCTGCCGCCCCTGGCATTGTCGCCGCGACGCGGGATGGTATGGCCGATACCCCCGTCACCGCTGAAACGCGCGATGCCATCCGAGGGCAGGAGTGCGGCAACGCAGTCCGCGTCGATCACGGCGATGGCTGGCAAACGCTTTATTGCCACATGAGGCGCGGGTCCATCAGCGTAGGCAAAGGCGATAGTGTAGAGGCGGGCGATGTTCTGGGTCAGGTGGGTCTGAGCGGCCTTACCAATGCTCCGCACGTCCACCTGGGTGTTTTGCGGGATGGCAAGATCGTCGATCCCTTTACCCCTGACGCGGTCGACACCTGCGGTGCGCCCCTCGATCAGAGTTTGTGGCAAACCGCCCTGCCCTATGACCCCGCCGGGCTCTTTACCGCCGGGTTTTCCACCTCCGTACCAGAGTTTGAAGCAGTCCGCTCCGGTGCGGCCCGTGCCAACGACGCGCAGCCAGATCAGCCGCTCGTCCTCTATGGGCATGTCTTCTACGCTCAGCCCGGCGACCGCCTGAGCCTGAGCGCTCGCGGGCCTGAGGGTGAGATTTTCGTCCACGAAATCACGCTCGACGCGCCGCAAGCACAGCTTTTTCGCGCCTTTGGCCGCAAGGCACCGCAGGGGGGCTGGCCATCAGGTGATTATCGCGGCTATGTGCGCCTGACGCGCGGCGAGACCGTTCTCGCGGTGCGGCACACCGATATAACTGTCACGCCCTGAGCGCTGTTACCGCGTTGTCAGTTTCAACTCGATCCGCCGGTTTTGCGCGCGCGCTTCGGGCGTATCCGCAGGATTAACCGGCTGGAATTCGCCATAGCCATTTGCCGATAGCCGCTCTGCCGGGAAACCAAGGACCTCGGTGAGATACCGCACCACCGACAGCGCGCGCGCCTGGCTCAGTGCCCAATTATCGGCAAAACGCGCGCCCTCGATGATCGGCACGTTATCCGTATGCCCATCGACTTGAAGCACCCAGTTGATGCCCTCAGGGATGTCTCCGATTACATTCCGCAGGATGCCCGCCACCTTGGCAATCTCGCCCCGCCCCGCAGGTGACAATTCCGCCTCGCCGGGGGCAAATAGCACCTCGGACGAGAATACGAACCGATCGCCGACGATCTGCACCCCCTCTTGTTGACCCAAGACATCGCGCAGGCGGCCAAAGAATTCCGAGCGGTATTTTTCGAGGTTCTCTTTCTCCGCTTCCAGAAGACGCGCGCGCTCTTCTTCTGCGATGCGACGCCGCCGTTCTTCGGCAGCGACACGTGCAAGGGCGGTATTCAACTCATTCCCAAGCGACTGCAACTGCACCTCGGTTTCAGCCTCACGGGCCTTGGACTCGTCCAGCAGCGCCTGAAGCCCGGAGAGTTGCTGCCGCAAGGCAGCCACCTGTTGATTGAGCAGTGCCTGCTGTTTTTGCGCCTCCGTGGCCTGCGCCGCCTCGGCCGCGAGACGCGCTCGCGCCTCTGCCAACAACGCCGCGCGCTGTTCCGCCTCCGTCATCTGTGTCTCGGCCGCCGCTTCGGCAGCGCGTTGTGCGGCGAGCGCGGCCACCAGTTGATCCCGCACCGCTTGAGCTTCTTGCGCAGTTTGCGCCGCGGTATCGCGCACCTCGGCCAACTCGCCCTGCAGTCGCGCGACATCGGCCTCTTGCGTTGCGGCCTCCTGTTCGGCATCCAAGAGCGCCTGCGCCAACTGGCTGTTCAAGTCCGACCGCGCCGTTTCCGCCGCCGCGAGAAGCGTCAGCGTTTCTTCGGCGCGCTTGCGTTGTTCTTCCAGTGCCAATGTCATGGCGGTCAGTTCGGTATCCGCTTCTGCCAGGCGCGCGCGCAGGGCTTCGGCGGCGGCGGCCTCCGTCAAACGGGCCTGTTCCTCGGCGCTTAGCTGCTGTTCAAGGGCCGCCTGAGCCTCAGCCGCATCCGCGTTGCGCTGCCGCAGGTCCTCGGCAAGCGCCTCGAGAGCCTCGCGCCGTGCGGCAGCAAGACGCGCGGCCTCGGCCTGTGCGTCGACCTCGTCGCGCAAGCCTGCAAGCGCGAGTTGCAACTGCTCTTGATCGCTCAGCAATTCGGCGCGCGCAGCCTCGAGATCAGAGATGCGCCCCTGCGCAGCCTCGCGCTCAGCCAAGAGGCCGGCGACCTGTTCCTCAAAGCTGGCAATGCGCCCCTGCGCCGCTCGCAGCGCTTCGGCCTGCGCGGCCTCTCGGGTTCGGGCGTCATCCAGCGTCGCAGTCAAGGTGCCGACCCGATCCTCGAGCCCCGCGCTGCGATCCTGTTCGAGCCCGAGTGCCAGCGACAATGCCGCCACTTCGGCCGAGAGCGCATCAAGTTTTGTGGCCTGCCCGCTGATTTCCTCGCGCAGCACGAACTGCACCATCATGAAGATCGTGAGCACGAACATCAGCACCAGCAAAAGACCGGTCATCGCATCGACAAAGCCCGGCCAGATCGAGGCCTGAAACCGCGCGCCGTTGCGCCGCGAGAGGGCCATGGTCAGCCCTCCTCAGCCTGATCCGAATCTGAGCGCGGCACGATCGGGCGCACGGGGCGCGGCGTCGGCGAAGGGCGCGCCTGCCCCAGAACCCGCGTCAGGGCCGCCAGATCGGTGCGCAATTCGGTCATGGTCTCTTGCCGACCGGCACTGATTTCCTCGAGAATCCGCAGCATCTGCACGTCGATCGAGCGCAGGCGCATCCGGCTTTCGGCATCAATCCCCTCGTGGGGCGTGGCGTCGCGCGCCTCCAACGTAGCGACCAACCGCTCTTGGCCCTCGGCCAAACGCAAGAGCGCCAGTTGCACCGGGTTCTGATCGCTCATCCGGTGTGTCAGCCGCTCGATTGAATCCGCCAAAACCCCGAGTTTCTGGTCGACCATCGCGCGGCTCATGTCCGACTGGCTGAGCATGGATTGGAGCGCGTCCATCTGTTCGGCCATGTGATCGAGCAGATGCGTTACCGCGCCCCCCTCGCCACCATCCCCGTCGCCGCTGGCGAACCCGACCCGCGTGATCGTGGACATCCATTCCTCTAGCTCGCGGTAGAAACGATTTTGCCCATGCCCCGCAAAAAGCTCGAGCAGCCCTACCACCAACGATCCGGCAAGCCCCAGAAGCGACGAGGAAAAGGCCACGCCCATGCCACCCAATTGCGCCTCAAGCCCGCTCATCAGACGGTTGAAAACGGCGATCCCCTCTTCGCCCTCTTGCGGGGCAAGGCTGCGGATCGTGTCCACGACTGCGGGCACCGTGGTGGCAAGGCCGTAAAACGTGCCCAACAGCCCGAGAAAGATCAGTAGGCTCACAATATAGCGGGTGATCTCACGCGCCTCGTCGATCCGTTGTGCAACCGAGTCGAGGATCGAGCGCGCCGAAGTTGACGCAATCTGCATCCGCTTGCCGCGCGAGCGCAGCAATGTGGCCAGAGGCGCCAACATCGAGGGCGGTTGCGTCATCTCGTGGCCGGGCAGCTGTGCGGCAAACCCGTCGATCCAGCGGGCTGACCCGATCAGTTGCAGCACCTGCCAGAAGGTCGCAATCACCCCGAGGACGAAGACAAAGAAAATGAACCCGTTGAGCCAGAGATTGGCCTCGAACACCGGCAGCACCCGAGGGAGCGCCACAAAGGCACCGAGCGCGGTCAGCCCGATGACCACCAGCATCAAAAAGATCTGGCGGTAGGGATATGAAAACTGCGGCTCGACCTCACGGTCCGGCTGGTCCATCTGGACGCTCCCGACACTTGGATTTCTTGGGCCAACCCTACGCGGCTTGGACGCCCAAGCCAAGGATTTATCCACAGATATGGCGCACCCGCCGCACCAGCCAATCCAGCTCCTTGTCGTGGATGCCCAACTGTCGCAGGTGGTCAGCGGTGTTGTAGAGATATTCGGTGTTTGGCCCACGCCCGCCGACAGCGCGGGCGATGATACCCGCCTGTTCCTCGAGATCCAGACCGCCGCAATATTGCACGTGATCGGGGTCGATCACATAGGTCACGGCCTCGACCCGGCGACCGTCGGCCAGATCAATCTCCAGCATCCTCTCCAGATAGGCCGAGGAAATCAGCTCGCGCTCGCGCAGATAGGCCAGTACATCTTCGGCCTCTGCGGGGTCGGCCCGTAGCGCCACCCCCTGGCAGAGCGCACCGGGACTGGCATCCAATGCCAGAACCAGACCGGGAACCTCATCCGTGCCGCGATGGTGGATGCTACGCATGCAAAAGCTGCGGTGATAGTCGGGCAGTCGGGCAATCACCCGCTCGACCGCGTCAAAGCCCGGATTCCACACCAGCGACCCGTAGCCGAATACCCACATAGCCTTTGCCCCTGTTCCTCGCGCACCGCCCCCTATAAACAGCTCTCACTGGGCATGAAAGGGGCGCGCACCATGAGATTTCTGCTTGCCGTGATCTTGATCGCCGCATCGGGCTGGTCTGGCTACTGGTTCGTAGGGCAAAACGGGTTGAGCCGCGGCTTTGAGACATGGTTCGAGGCGCGGCGCGCCGAAGGCTGGGTGGCCGAGACCTCGGACATCACGGTGCAGGGCTTTCCCAACCGATTTGACACCGGATTTTCCGACCTTGTGCTCGCCGATCCGGCAACAGGGCTAGCTTGGGAGGCAGAGTTTTTCCAAATCCTCGCCCTCAGCTATCAGCCGAACCACGTCATCGCCGTCTGGCCGGATCAGCAGTTGATCGCCACACCACAAGAGAAATTCCGCATCGAGAGTCGCGACATGCGCGCCAGCCTGCGCATCGTCCCTGATACGCGACTGGCCCCGGAACGCGCCACGCTGACAGCGGAATTCCTGCAAGTCTCGCCCGAGGCACGACCAGACGAGCCAACCGCCCTGACCAGCCTGACGCTGGCGGCTGAGAGGCAGATCGACGCCGAGTATCGTCTTGGCCTCTCCGCCGAGGGGCTGACGCTTGCCGCCCCCTGGCAGGCGCGACTTGATCCGCAAGGCCGCCTGCCCCGGCAGATTTCCGGGCTGCATGCCGATCTGACCGTGCGATTTGACCGGATCTGGGACCGAAGCGCCATCGAGGATGCGCGCCCCCAACCAACAGAGATCAAGTTAAAGCTGGCGGATGCAAAGTGGGGGCAGTTGCATCTTCAGGCTGCGGGCACGGTCAAGGTAACACCCGAAGGCTGGCCCGAGGGCGACATCACGCTAAAGGCACGCAACTGGCGTGACATGCTTCGGATCGCAGCGGAGACCGGTGCCGTGCCCGATAGTATGCTGGGAACGCTGGAAAGCGGGCTTTCCCTCATGGCGCAGATGTCAGGCAATCCCGAAACACTGGATGTGCCGCTGACATTTCGCAACGGGCGTATCCTGCTGGGGCTAATCCCGATCGGCCCGGCACCGATACTGCGGCTGAGATAGGTTCAGGCCCCGTCGCGCAGGGCAACAAAGGCCGGCCATGCATCGGGATCAGCCACTGTCTTGTCGCGGCAGAACGGGTTGCAAAAGCCGAAGATGCGCCCTTCGCTCTCCATCAGGTCGGTCACGGGATCGCCGGAATAGGGACAGGCCGTATTCTCGGGCGTGCCCTCAGCCACCGCGCGTGCCGGGCGCGGCACCGGGCCGGGCCAAGGTGCGGAGGCGTAGGGCTTGGCATAGCGGGCAAGCGTCGCCCCGCGCACCAGTCCCATGGCGCGCCAACGACGGAACGCAGGATCGTTCAGATGGGCCGCGACATAGGCACCTGCGGCCTCGGACACCGGCAGGCCATACCCCGCAATCCGTGCAGCCACCGGAGCGAAAAACGAATCCGCAGCGCTGTAATCCCCGCAGAGCCATGGGCCGTTCGGCGTGCAGGTGGCGCGGGCGTGCTGCCACAGCGTCTCGATCCGGGCGAGATCATTCAGCACCGCCTGCGAAGGCGTGACACCGATATAGGCCGTGCGCAGATTCATCGGACAATCGCCGCGCAGCGCCCCAAAGCCCGAATGCATTTCCGCTGCAAGTGTGCGCGCCGTTGCGCGGGCTCGTGGATCGGTGGGCCATATCCCCGCCTCGGGATGCCGGCTGGCCAATTCCTCGGCCATGGCAAGGCTGTCAGACACTGCAACCCCTTCGGGCGTCACCAGCACCGGCACGGTGCGTGCCGGGGCCAAATCGGCCAATTGCTGCGCCACGCTCGCCTCGGCGTCGAAATCGAGCAGGCGCACGCGATAAGGAAGTCCAAATCGCGCGAGCAAGAGCCATCCGCGCAGGGACCAGGACGAATAGGCGTAATCGCCAAGGATTAGATCATAGGTCATGGGGCGATGCTATCGCTGGCCCCGCCCCGCGCCTAGTGCGATTTTGTGCGCCCCTGCATCACGGATGGTGATTGATCGCGCGTGCCTGCCAACCCACCCCGACCCAATGCAACTCGGTCACCGAGAGGTTGTCGATCCGATGCGCGAACGCCTCATAGGCCGTGACCCCGAGCGCCGCCTGCACCTGTGTCAGGATCGCGCCCATATGCGCCACCGCGACAATATCGCGCCCCGGATGGGCGGCGCGCAATCGCTCTGCGGCGCGCGAGACGCGGGCGGACACCTCATGCCAGCTTTCACCGCCGGGGGCGCGGATATCGCCCGGCTGCTCCCAAAAAGCGCGCAGCAGGGGTTGATCGGGTACGGTATCAAAAGCCTGCAATTCCCATGCGCCGAAATGGATTTCGCGCAGGTCGGGATCATCGGCAAGACGGTCTCGCCCCCCCGCAATGGCATCGGCCGTGGCACGCGCGCGGCTGAGGTCAGAGGAAATCACCAAGGCATCCGCGGGCAGATGCGATGCCACCCGCGCCAGCCGTGCCACATCGCTCAGGTCCGCCGGAATATCCGACCAGCCCACCATGGACTTGGCATGCGTCGGCCCGTGGCGAACCCAGAAAAATCGGCTCACGGCAGCGTACCCTTTAGAACTTGGGGCAATCCCGCGATGACATTCACCACCAGATCCGCGCGGGCCGCCAAGGCCTGATTGATCCGGCCCTGCGCGTCCCGGAACCGACGGGCGAGCGCGTTGTCGGGCACCACCGAAAGCCCCACCTCGTTCGAGACCATCACCACGGGTGCAGCGCAGGCATCAAGCGCGGCGATCAGCGCCGCTTGCGCCCGGTCGAGGTCATGCTCGGCCAGCAGGTGATTGCTGATCCACATTGTGATACAATCCAGCAACACGACCTCATCCGCCCCCGCCTGTTCCAGCGCCGGGGTTAAGTCGAGCGGGGCCTCAATGGTGCGCCAGTTTGGCCCACGCATCACGCGATGACGCTCCAGCTTGGCGCGCATCTCGTCGTCAAAGGCCTGCGCCGTCGCCAGATAGACCCGTGTGCGTTCGGTGCCGGTAACAAGCGCCTCGGCAAACCCTGATTTACCCGAAGCAGCGCCCCCCAGAACAAGGCTCAGTCGTGGAAGATTGGACACGCGCCCTCCTTTTTTGATCCGGTCACGCCCGCGCTGCGTAGCACTTTGCGACAAGAGGAAAAAGGGCGCAACGAAGTCACGCCGCCGATAGGGGGAATTCAGATGCCACTGGACGCACCGCAGCAAAGGTCCATGTCCCGCACCGCCATGAAAGCGGAAATGCTGGACGCCGAAACCGAACTGGCGCTTGCCTATGCTTGGCGCGATCAGCGCGACGAAGAAGCGCTGCATCGCTTGATCAACGCTTACATGAGGCTTGCGATTTCGATGGCGTCGAAATTCCGCCGCTATGGCGCGCCGATGAATGACCTCATTCAAGAGGCTGGCCTTGGCCTGATGAAAGCGGCGGACAAGTTTGACCCCGACCGTGGCGTCCGGTTTTCGACCTATGCCGTGTGGTGGATCAAGGCCAGCATTCAGGACTATGTGATGCGCAATTGGTCGATGGTACGCACAGGGTCTACGTCCTCGCAAAAGTCCTTGTTTTTCAACATGCGCCGCGTGCAGGCACGGCTGGAGCGCGAGGCCCTTGCGAATGGCGAACAGCTAGACGGCTATCAACTGCGTGAGATGATCGCGCATGAGGTGGGGGTGCCGTTGCGTGATGTCGAGATGATGGAGGGGCGTCTGTCGGGCTCTGATTTCTCGCTCAATGCGACGCAATCCTCCGAGGATGAGGGCCGCCAGTGGATCGACACGCTCGAAGACGATGGCGCGCGCGGAGACGAGATCGTGGAACGCGACCATGATATGCACGCGCTGCGCACATGGCTGGCGGATGCCTTGTTGCGCCTCAATGATCGCGAGCGGTTCATCGTGCGCGAACGCAAGCTGCGCGATGATCCGCGCACGCTGGAGAGCCTTGGCGAGGAGCTGAACCTCAGCAAGGAACGCGTTCGCCAGCTTGAGGCGGCGGCCTTCCAGAAAATGCGCAAGCATCTTGAAAAGCACGGTGGCGAGGTGCAAAACCTGCTCGCATGACCGTGCGCGCCCTTGCCCTTTCGATCAGCTTTGTCTTGGCCTCGCCTACATACGCGCAGGACGTGGTGATACTCGGCGAAGTGCATGACAATCCCGCACACCATGCAGAACAGGCTGCGCGCGTCGCTCGAACAAGGCCAAAGGCAATCGTATTCGAAATGCTGACTGCTGAGCAGGCCGCGCGCGTCACCCCACTGGTGCGGGGGGATGAAGCAGAACTTGAGGCAGCGTTAGGTTGGGCCGAGAGTGGCTGGCCAGATTTTTCGATGTATTATCCGATCTTCGCCGCAGCCCCTGAGGCCGAAATCTATGGCGCGCAGGTGCCTCGTGACGCCGCGCGCGCAGTGATTGCCGACGGGCCAGCCGCTTCGTTCGGGGAAGAGGCTGCGCGCTACGGGCTCGACCGCGATCTTCCGCCGCAAGAGCAGACAGCCCGTGAAACGCTCCAGAAAGAGGCGCATTGCAACGCCCTGCCCGCAGAGATGCTGCCCGGCATGGTCGCCATCCAACGCCTGCGCGACGCCGTATTGGCCCGTGCGGCCATAGAGGCGCTCGAGGCAACCGGCGGGCCGGTGGCGGTAATCACTGGCAACGGCCACGCCCGCCGCGACTGGGGCGTGCCCGCCTACCTGACTATGGTCGCGCCGGATCTCGACATCTGGGTTCTGGGCCAGACCGAGGACGGCCGCCCGCTCGACGGCGGGTTTGACTTGGTCACAAGCGCCCCTGCGGTCGAGCGCCCCGACCCCTGCGCGGCGTTCAAGTGATCCGGCGCACCCTTGCGCGGCCCCGGCCCCGGCCCTAGTGTCAGGGCGCAAGTCACAAGGAGCGGCCATGCTCAGCGCGAAACGCATTCTTCTGATCATCGGCGGCGGCATCGCGGCCTACAAGACGCTCGATCTCATCCGGCGTTTGCGCGAACGCGGCGCGTCGGTAACGCCGGTGCTGACCCGCGCCGGGGCGGAATTCGTGACCCCGCTCGCGGTCTCGGCCCTGGCTGGGCAAAAGGTGTTCTCGGACCTCTTCGACCTCACCGACGAGGCAGAGATGGGTCATATCCAACTCAGCCGCTCTGCCGACCTCATTGTCGTGGCGCCGGCCACCGCTGACCTCATGGCCAAGATGGCGACGGGCCGGGCGGACGATCTTGCATCAACGGTTCTGTTGGCCACCGATACGCCTGTGCTGATCGCCCCCGCGATGAATGTGCGGATGTGGGAGCACCCTGCTACGCAACGCAATATCGCTGTGCTGAAAGGCGACGGAATTACCTTTGTCGGCCCGAATGCGGGCGATATGGCGTGCGGAGAGCATGGTCCGGGACGCATGGCCGAGGTGCCGGAAATTTTGAGTGCCATTGAAACAGCGCTTGGCGATGGCCCGCTGAAGGGGCAGCGCGTGCTCGTGACCTCGGGACCCACCCATGAACCCATCGACCCGGTGCGCTATATCGCCAACCGGTCGTCAGGGGCGCAGGGCACGGCGATTGCCCGAGCGCTTGCTGCCCTCGGGGCGCAAGTGACCTTTGTCACCGGCCCCGCCACCGTGCCGCCACCCGATGGGGTGACAGTGATCCGTGTCGAGACAGCGAAAGAAATGCTCGAGGCCGTCCAAGCTGCCCTGCCTGTGGACGCGGCAATCTGCGCCGCTGCTGTCGCAGATTGGCGCGTGGCCAGTGCGAGTGACCACAAGATCAAGAAAACCAAGGGTGGCCTCCCGGTGCTGGAGTTTTCCGAAAACCCCGACATACTTGCAACGCTCAGCCAGAGGACGACGGACAGACCAAGGCTGGTCGTGGGCTTTGCCGCCGAAACCAATGACGTGATTGCGAACGCCACCGCCAAGCGTGCGCGCAAGGGCTGTGACTGGATCGTCGCCAATGATGTGCGTCCCGATACCGGCATCATGGGAGGCAGTGAAAACGCTGTCACGCTGATCACCGCGGACGGAGCCGAAGACTGGCCGCGTATGGGCAAAGATCAGGTGGCCACGCAACTGGCGGCCAGGATCGCTACGGCCCTGAGCTAAAATTATGCTTACTTTCAACAGGATGGAGAGGGGCGTATGCTGACCGTCGCATTTCAATGGGAGGGCGGGGCGGATCGCGACCTTGGCCTGCCCGCCTATGAAACCACCGGCGCGGCCGGGGCCGATCTGCGCGCGAATTTCCCGGATCGCGCTTCGGTCATGCTGGCACCGGGCGCACGCGCGCTGGTGCCCACAGGGCTGCGGTTGGCGGTGCCGGCGGGGTACGAAGTGCAGGTGCGCCCGCGCTCGGGCCTTGCCCTCAAGCATGGTATCACACTTCTCAATAGCCCCGGCACCATCGACAGCGATTATCGCGGCCCCTTGGGCGTGATCGTGATGAATGCCGGAACGGAGGCCTTTGAAATCACACACGGAATGCGGATTGCACAAATGGTGGTGGCCCCTGTGGTGCAGGCGCGGTTCACCCTGGTCGAAACTCTGGACGAGACCGCGCGCGGTGCGGGTGGGTTCGGCTCGACGGGGATCGGCTGATGCTGCTGGTGGGGGTCATGGCGGCGGTGCTCTGGGGCATTGGCGCGGCGTTAGGCACGCCCCGGCGGCTGCGGTGGGGGATGATCGCGGGGCTATGGGCTGCGGTGGCGCTGACGCATCTGGTGCTGCCGGAGGGCCATCCGCTCCGCATGGCCACGGGCGAGAGCGCGGCACTCTGGCTGATGCTCGGCGGCGCGGCGGCGATTGCACTGATCTACCGTACCGGATTGCGCCGCCTGCGGGCGCGCTCGATGCAGGCAAAAACACCGACTGAAACGCACAAGCCTTTGTTTTCAGAGACGGAACTTGGACGTTACGCGCGCCATATCGTGCTCCGGGAAATTGGCGGACCGGGGCAAAAGGCGCTCAAGCAAGCCCGCGTTCTGGTCATTGGCGCGGGTGGTCTTGGCTCGCCAGCGTTGCTCTATCTGGCGGCGGCGGGTGTGGGCACCATAGGGATCATCGACGATGATATGGTGGATAACTCCAACCTGCAGCGGCAGGTGATCCACCGCGATGCGGATATCGGCCTGCCCAAGGTACAATCAGCGATGGCAGCGATGCAGGCGCAGAATCCACATGTCGTGGTGCGCCCCTATCAGCGGCGACTGACGCCCGAAATCGCGAGCGACCTCTTTGCCGATTATGATCTGATCCTTGACGGTACCGACAATTTCGAGACGCGCTATCTGGCCAATGCGACCGCAGCAAAACAGGGCAAGCCGCTGATTTCAGGAGCTTTATCGCAATGGGAAGGGCAGTTGAGTGTATTTGACCCAGCCCATGGCATACCCTGCTATCAGTGCATCTTTCCAGAGGCCCCCGCCCCCGGTCTGGCGCCATCCTGCTCCGAAGCGGGGGTCTTGGGGCCCTTGCCAGGCGTGGTCGGTGCCATGATGGCCACCGAGGCGGTGAAACTCATTACTGGAGCAGGACAATCCCTGCGCGGAGAGATGTTGATCTATGACGCGCTCTATGGCGAAAGCCGCAAGATAGGGCTAAGCCGCCGTGCAGATTGCCCCATATGTGGGGGAAAAGGAGAGAGTGATGACCAACATGTTGCTGGCTGAGTGGACAACACCATTCGCCCTTGCCCCCTTTGACGCCATTTCGGACGCGGATTTCACACCTGCGTTCGAGGCAGCTCTGGACCAGGCGCGCGCCGAAATTGCGACGATTGCCGATAATCCGGAGCCGCCCAGCTTTGCCAACACGATCGAGGCGCTGGAAGCCTCGGGCAAGGGATTGGATCAGGTGCTGTCGGTTTTCTACACGCTGGCGGGTGCGGACAGCAATCCAAAGCGGCAGGAATTGCAGCGTCAATTCGCCCCAAAGCTCGCGGCATATTCGTCAGAATTATATGGAAATAAAGCGCTTTTTTCACGTATTGAAACCCTCTGGGCGGCTCGGGACACTCTAGACCTGACACCGGAAGAGGAGCGATTGCTGATGCTGACCCACCGGGGCTTCCGCCGCTCTGGCGCGGCATTGACCGGGGATGAGGAAGCCCGGATGCGCGCAATCATGGCGCGGCTGGCGGAACTGGGGACGGCATTCACGCAGAACCTGCTGGCTGATGAGGCCGGGTGGCATATGGAACTGGCTGAGGCTGATTTGGCGGGGTTGCCTGATTTTCTGGTGGATGCCGCCCGCGCGGCGGGGCGCGAGAAAGGACTGGAACGGCCAGTTATCACCCTCTCGCGGTCGTTGATCGTGCCGTTCCTACAATTCTCGCCCCGCCGTGATCTGCGAAAAAAGGCATATGAATCATGGGTTTCGCGTGGGGCCATGGGAGGTGAGACCGACAATCGCGAGGTGGCTGCCGAGATTCTGCGCCTGCGGGCAGAGCGGGCGGCGTTGCTCGGATACGAGAGCTTTGCAGCTTACAAGCTGGAAACCGAGATGGCCAAGACACCAGAGGCGGTGCGCGACCTCTTGATGGCAGTATGGGAACCGGCCAAGGCGCAGGCGGAAAGGGATGCCGCACGCCTGACAGAAATGATGCAAGCCGATGGAATCAATGGAGAATTGGAACCATGGGACTGGCGCTACTATGCCGAGAAACGGCGGCAGGCAGAGCATGATCTGGATGAGACCGCGCTCAAGCCTTACCTGTCGCTCGAGAGTATGATCGCGGCGGCGTTTGGCTGTGCCAATCGGCTGTTCGGTTTGGAGTTTCACCCTCTTGATGTACCCCTCTACCACCCTGATTGCCGGGCCTGGGAGGTGACGCGCAATGGTGAGCATGTCGCTGTTTTCATTGGGGATTATTTTGCGCGCGGGTCCAAGCGGTCGGGTGCCTGGTGCTCGGCGATGCGCGGTCAGGCCAAGCGGCCAAAGGTGCAGGGGCCGGTGGTGATCAACGTCTGCAACTTTGCCAAGGGCGATCCGGCGCTGCTGAGTTATGACGATGCGCGCACCCTCTTTCACGAGTTCGGCCATGCCCTGCACCAGATGCTGTCGGACGTGAATTATGAAAGTATTTCAGGAACTTCCGTGGCGCGGGACTTTGTCGAACTGCCCTCGCAGCTCTATGAGCACTGGCTGGAAGTGCCCGAGGTGCTGGAACGCTACGCCACCCATGTCACGACGGGTGCGCCTATGCCACGGGATTTGCTGGATAAATTGCTGAAGGCCGCGAATTTCGATCAGGGCTTTCAGACGGTGGAATATGTCGCCTCTGCCCTTGTCGATCTGGCGTTCCACGAGGGGGATGCGCCCCGCAACATCATGGTCAAGCAATTGGAAGTATTAGATAATCTTAGCATGCCGAGGGCAATTACCATGCGTCATGCCAGCCCACATTTCGCGCATGTGTTTTCCGGGGATGGGTATTCCAGCGGGTATTACAGCTATATGTGGTCCGAGGTGATGGATGCGGATGCCTTTGCCAGTTTCGAGGAAGCCGGCGGGCCGTTTGATATAGAGCGGGCCAAGGCCTTGGAATCGCACATTCTTTCGCGCGGCGGATCAGAGGATGCCGAAACGCTCTATCTGAAATTCCGTGGGCGGATGCCGGGGGTCGCGGCGCTGCTCAAAGGTCGCGGGCTTGCGGCGTGAGCGGTGTAAGCTCTGTAAGGTTTGTCAGGTGATTTTGTAAGGTCCAAGGGGGGATTGGGGGCGCTGCCCCCGCCCCGGATGAAATCCGGGACTCCCCCGAGGTATTTTCGGCCAGATGAAACCCGGTTTCAGATCGTCTGGTCGTAGTCGCCTACGCCCGGTTCGGTGCGGATGACGGCATCAATATCCGCGAAGATGGCGCGCATTTCCGCGTCGCTGTCGCTGCTCTCGCACACAACCACGAGGTTCGGGGTGTTGGACGAGGCACGCACGAGGCCCCAAGAGCCATTGTCGAGAATGACGCGCGCACCATTGACGGTCACGACCTCTTTGATCGCGCGCCCGGCGAGGGGTTCGCCTGCGGCGTGCCGCGCGACAAGGCGCGCGACGATACGGTCCAGCGCGGCGTATTTCTCGGTATCGGCGCAATAGGGTGACATGGTGGGGGTCGAATAGGTCACGGGCAGCGCGCGGCGCAGGTCGGACATCGACATTTCCGGGTTGCGGTCCATCAGTTTGCAAATCTCGACCGCGACGCGCATGCCGCAGTCGTAGCCGCGTCCGATGGGTTCGGCGAGGAAGTAATGACCGGATTTCTCAAAGCCCGCGAGCGCACCCAGTTCCTTGACCCGGCGCTTCATATGGCTGTGGCCGGTTTTCCAGTAATCGGCGGTCACGCCGTTTTTGATAAGTTCGGGGTCAGAGGCGAAGAGGCCGGTGGATTTCACGTCGGCCACGAAAGTGGCGTTGGGGTAAATCTTGGACAGGTCGCGCGCCATGATGACGCCCACCTTGTCAGCAAAGATTTCCTCGCCCTCGTCATCGACCACGCCGCAGCGGTCGCCGTCGCCGTCAAAGCCGAGCGCGAAATCGGCGCCCGTCGCGCGCACGGTTTCGGCCATGTCATGCAGCATTTCCATGGCTTCGGGATTGGGATTGTAATGCGGAAAGGTGTAATCGAGCGTGTTGTGCGAGGGGATCACCTCGACCCCCAAGCGCTCGAACAGCTCAGGCGCAAAGGCCGAGGCGGTGCCGTTGCCGGTGGCGCAGACGACGCGGAGTTTGCGGGTCATGCGGAAATCGCCGACGAGATCGTCGAGATAGGCCTCGCGCACGCCAGGAACAAATTCGTAAGCGCCGCCGGGGCGGGGCAGACCGCGCCCTTCGAGCACGATGTCGCGGAGTTCGGCCATCTCGTCGGGGCCATGGGTGAGCGGGCGATCAAAGCCCATCTTGACCCCGGTCCAGCCATTCGGGTTGTGCGAGGCCGTGACCATGGCAACGGCAGGCACATCGAGATGGAATTGCGAGAAATAGGCCATGGGGCTGAGGGCGGGGCCAATATCCTTGACCGTGATCCCCGCCTGCATGAGGCCCAAAATGAGGGCGTTCTTGATTGACAGCGAATAGTCGCGATAATCATTGCCGACTGCGATCACCGGCGCGATGCCGCGCGCCTGCATCTGCGTGCCAAGACCCAGACCAAGCGCCGTGATCCCCGGCAGGTTGATCTGATCGGGATATTTCCAGCGGGCGTCATATTCGCGAAAGCCGGTGGGCGCGATCATGGCATCGCGGAGAAATTCCCAGGTGTTGGGAGTGACGGTCGGCAAGGGTTTGGTCATAAAAGCACTTTGTCAGTCAGAGGTGGATCGGGTTGGCCTTGGCCAGACGGTCGAATTGCATCAGCGTGTCGATAAGCGCTGACATCTGCGAGAGCGGGATCATGTTGGGCCCGTCAGAGGGTGCGTTGTCCGGGTCTTCGTGGGTTTCGATGAAGACGGAGGCGACGCCCAAGGAAACCGCCGCGCGGGCCATCACAGGGGCGAATTCGCGCTGTCCACCACTGCTGCCGCCGCGCCCGCCGGGTTGTTGCACCGAATGGGTTGCGTCCATCACCACGGGATAGCCGGTCGCCGCCATCTGCGGCAGGCTGCGCATATCGGCGACGAGGGTGTTGTAGCCAAAGGAGGTGCCGCGTTCGGTCAGCAGGATGCGGGTATTGCCGGTGCTTTCGATCTTGGAGATGACATTGGGCATGTCCCAAGGGGCGAGAAACTGGCCCTTCTTGACGTTGATCACCGCGCCGGTTTCACCGGCCGCGATCAAGAGATCGGTCTGGCGACAGAGAAAGGCGGGGATTTGCAGCACATCGACCACCTCGGCCACCGGCGCGCATTGGTCGGCGGTATGGATGTCGGTGAGCACCGGAAGACCGAGCGCATCCTTGACCGATTGCAGCACCTTGAGACCCTCGTCGATCCCGAGACCGCGCTTGCCCGAGAGCGAGGTGCGGTTGGCCTTGTCAAAGCTGCCCTTGAAGATCAGCCCCGC
>SWCD01000422.1_pt1 | contig 36499 bp, 30 predicted proteins | sample 4693011 | NCBI WGS metagenome assembly SWCD01 (sample SAMN10267278, study PRJNA491770) | bioreactor metagenome | isolation source: DHS bioreactor inoculated with marine | place: Japan: Omine Ridge, Nankai Trough | reverse complement strand
CCCCCCGCGGCTATGATGGCCACAAGGCCCACCAGGGCCAACAGCCCGTTTATCAATCTCATGAGGCGATCCTCCTGTCCCCTTTGTGACCCCATATCCCGGGCTGCCGGTGTTTCTGTCAAGCCTGAAGGGCCGGCGGTGGGCGGGGCATTCCGACGCGTGCCGGGACCGCGCCCGGCTCAGTCGGCGGGGGTGATGCGGATGAGCGCGCCGCCGCGCGCATCGGTGAGGATCATCACCGCCCCGTCGGCGGCAATGTCGATATCGCGCACCCGTCCCTGGCCCTCGAAGTAGCGCGCCTCGCCGGTCACCTTGGTGCCGTCCAGCTCCAGCCGGACCAGTGCCTGGCTGGCGAGCCCGCCGATCAGCAGGCTGCCCTGCCAGCCCGGGAACATCGCGCCGTCGTAGAAAGCCATGCCGCTCGGCGCGATCACCGGATCCCAGTAATACAGCGGCTGCTCCATCCCGGCCATGGCCGTGAGCCCCGCGCCGACCGGCTGGCCCGAGTATTCCTGGCCGTAGGAGATCACCGGCCAGCCGTAGTTCCGCCCCGGCTCGGGCCGGTTCAACTCGTCGCCGCCGCGCGGCCCGTGCTCGACCGTCCAGAGCGCGCCGTCGGAACCGAGGGTGGCGGCCTGGAGGTTGCGGTGGCCATAGGACCAGACCTCGGGTCGCCCGCCCGCGATCTCGGGGTTGCCCGCCGCCGGTCCGCCCATCGGGTCGATCCGCAGGACCTTGCCGAGATGGGTCGAGGGATCCTGCGCGAGGACCCGGGCGTCGCGGGCCGCGCGCTCGCCGGTGGTGACGAAGAGCGCGCCGTCATTGCCAAAGACCAGCCGCGACCCGAAGTGAAGCGACGAGGCCCAGGCCGGCTCCTGGCGGAAGATCACGGCGACCTCGGTCATGGTCGCGCCGTCGTCCGAGAGCACGCCCGTCGCCACCGCGGTGCCGGTCTTGCCGCCGTCTCGCGGCTCGGCGTAGCTCCACCAGACCCGGCGCGTGGTGGCGAAATCGTCGCGGATGGTCACGTCGAGCAGCCCGCCCTGGCCGCCGTCGAAAACCTCCGGCAGGCCGTCGATCGGCCGCGACCGCCTGCCATCCGGGAAGATCAGGCGCAGGCGTCCGGGGCGTTCGGTCACCAGCCAGTTGCCGTCGGGCAACTGATCCATCCCCCAGGGGTGGTCGAGCCGCGCGACCAGGGTTTCGCGGGCGAGGGCGATGTCATCGACGATCACCGGCGCGCGGGTCTGGCCCGGGAATGCGGGGTTCTGGTGGGGCGCGTTCGGCGGTGCGGCGTTGAAGTCCTGCGCGGTCGCGGGCGCGCCGAGAGCGGCGCACAGGCACGCAGCGAGAAATGCGGCGGGGGGCATGGGATCTCCTGTTTTGGGGCAAGTCTAGAGGCGGTTCGGGTCCGCGATTGGCACGATTGCGTGAGGCGGGTGCGACGCGGGCGCAACCAGGCACCGGCGCGGCACGCGACAGGATGCGATGTCCCGGGGGGCGACCGGCCGGGCCGGCAGCCGGCGTGACCGGCCCAGGCCGCCCGGGGCTCCGGCGCGTTTCGATCCGTTTCGCCGGCCCCGACCGGCCACCCGCTGGCCGGCTGCCGCCGCCCCGGTCAGGCCCCGGTCAGGCCCCGGTCAGGCCCCGGTCAGGCCCCGGTCAGGCCCCGGTCAGGCCCCGGTCAGGCGAGGTCGTCGGTCTGCGGGCGCATCACCAGCCAGATCAGCGCCGCACCGGCCAGCACCAAGAGCGGCAGGGAGGCGAGGTTGACCGCGACCCAGCCTTCGCCGGCGTTGCTGCCCGAGCAGTTCATCAGGGCGCCCGAGCTCAGCGAGGCCAGGGTGACGCCGCCGAACACGACCATGTCGTTCACGCCCTGGATCCGGCCGCGCTCGTAGCTTTCATGGGCGCCGGCGAGCATCGTCGTCGCGCCGATGAAGCCGAAGTTCCAGCCGATGCCGAGCAGGATCAGGGCGATGTAGAAATTCTCGAGCTCGACGCCCGAGAGGCCGACGATCCCCGCGACACCGATGATGACCAGCCCGGTCGCACTGATCCGGCGGGCGCCGAAACGCGCGATCAGGTGGCCGGTGAAGAAGCTGGGCACATACATCGCCAGCACATGCGCCGAGACGATGTTGGCGGCGGTGCCGGTCTCGAAACCGCAGCCCACGACGGCCAGCGGGGTCGAGGTCATCAACAGGTTCATCAGCGCATAGCTCACCATCGCGATGACCATGGCGACGAAGATCGTCGGCGTCGTCACCATCTCCCAGGTGGTGCGCCCGGCGGGATGTCCGGCCTCGGCCTGCGTTTCCGGCCTGGGGATGTCGACGAAGGCAAAGATCACCAGCCCGATCAGGTTCAGCACCACCACCGCGAGATAGGAACCGAGAAACGGCACCAGCATCGCGTCGGCGGTGAGCTTCACCAGCTGTGGCCCGACGATGGCCGAGACCAGCCCGCCGGCGAGCACGTAGGAGATCGCCTTCGGGCGGAAGGCGTCCGAGGCGGTGTCGGCGGCGGCGAAGCGGAAAAACCCCTGCGCCGACTGGTAGAAGCCGGTGAAGAAGGCGCCGACCAGGAACAGCCCGAAGTCGGACTGGGTGAGCGCATAGGCCCCGATCACCGCGCCGAGCGTGCCGCCCATCGCCCCGAGCCAGAAGCCGGCGCGCCGGCCGTAGCGGCCCATGAACCAGCTCATCGGGTTCGCGACGATGGTGTTGGCCAGCACCGTCAGCGAGATCGGCAGCGTCGCCCAGCACGGGTTCGACGCCAGCGACATGCCGGCGAGCCCGGCGATGGTGAACACGATCGGCATCTGCGCCCCGACGATCGCCTGGGCGATCACCAGGACGATCACGTTCTTCTTTGCGCGCCGGTCGTCGACGAGGGTGTGGTGCGTGGTCATCCGGCCTGCCTAGCCGCGCCGAGGCGGGAAGCCAAGGCCGTTTGCGCGCGCCCGCGCGGGTGACGGTGCGGCGAATCCGCCGGTGCTGTCGGGGCCATGCCGGCCGGGGCAAACCGGATCAGGATCGGCGGTCGATCAGGTGAAGAAAGGACCCGCTGATTTGCGCCTCGCAGAGCCCCTGGTCGGGCAGGGCGGTTCCTTCCGCGTCCGTCGCCGCAAACAGCGCGGCCCCCTCGGCCTTGAGCGTGGTCGCGTAGTGGAATTCATGCGCCGCCCAGGAGCCGGGGAACGGGCCGCGGCGGGCGGTGGCACGGCGGTAGCCGAGGTGGAGCTTGCGGGTGGCGAAGCTGGTTTCCAGCCGAAGCAGCCCGAGCATCGCGTGCCGCCCCCCGGCGGCGTCGATCAGCCCGTCGCCGAGCACCATGTAGCCGCCGCATTCGCCGTAGACCGGGCAGGTGGCGGCCCGCATCCCGGCGGTGAAGCGCGCCGCGGCGGCGAGGGCGCCGGCGTGCAGTTCCGGGTAGCCGCCGGGCAGGAAGATGAAATCGGCCGCCGGGTCGGGGGCCTCGTCGGCCAGCGGCGAGAACGGCAGCACCTCGGCGCCCCGGGCCTGCCAATCTGCCAGCAGATGGGGATAGGCAAACGCGAAGGCACGGTCGGCGGCGACGGCGATACGCTGGCCCGGTGGGGTGGCCCGTATCGGCGCGCCGGGGGCCGGCAGGGCGCGCGCGAGGCGCGCCAGCGCGTCGAGGTCGACCGAGGCCTCGACCCGGTCGGCCACCCGGTCGAGCCAGGCGTCGAGGTCGTCGCGCTCGCCGGCCTGTACCAGGCCGAGATGGCGCGACGGGTGGTCGAGGCCGGCCGCGCGGTGCATCGCGCCGAGCACGTCGATCCCGAGGGGCGCGAGCGCGGCGCGCAGCATCGTCTCGTGGCGCGGGCTGCCGACCTTGTTGAGGATCACCCCGGCCACGCTCACCTGGGCATCGTGCCCGGCAAACCCCGCGACCAGCGGCGCGACGCTCTGGGCCATGTGGCTGGCATCGACCACCAGCACCACCGGCAACCCGAGCTGGCGGGCGAGATCGGCGGTCGCGCCCTTGCCTGCGGGGGGCGCGCCGTCGAACAGGCCCATCGCGCCCTCGACCAGCAACAGGCCCGCGCCCGCTGCCAGCGACGCGATCCGCGCCGGCGCCATCGCCCAGGCGTCGAGATTGGGGCAGGGCTCTCCGCAGGCGGCGGCGTGGAACCGCGGGTCGATGTAGTCGGGGCCCGATTTGGCGCCGCGCACCGGCACCCCGCGCCGGTGGAGCGCACGCAGGGCCCCCAGGGTCACCGTGGTCTTGCCGCTGCCCGAGCCCGGCGCGGCGAGGATCAGCCCCCGGCCGGTCATCCAAACCCGATGGGATCGGGATCGGCCGGCGGCTGCCCGGCGGCCAGGGCCTGCCAGTCGAGCGCTTGCCGGAGCAGGACGGTCCGGCCGATGCAGACGATGGCCGGGGCGCCGATCCCGGCGGCCTGCGCCGCATCGGCCGCCCGGTCGAGCCGGCTCACCAGCACCCGTTGCTGCGGGGTCGAGGCGTTCTGCACCAGGGCGACCGGCTCGTCCGCCGCGCGGCCCGCCGCCATCAGCCGGCCGGCGATCTCGCCGAGGGTCCGGACCCCCATGTAGATCACGATCACCGGGCTCGCCCGGGCGATGGCCGCCCAGTCGAGCGGCGGTGTCTCGCCGCCGGCGTCATGGCCGGTAACGAAGGTCACGGATGAATTGACCGCGCCGTGGGTCACCGGAATGCCGGCGTAGGCGAGCCCGCCGATGCCGGCCGATATTCCTGGCACCACCCGGATCGGCACGCCCGCACGGATGCAATCCTGCCCCTCTTCGCCGCCACGGCCGAAGACGAAGGGATCGCCGCCCTTGAGCCGCAGCACCCGTCGCCCCGCGCGCGCGCGCTCGATCAGCAGCGCCGAGATCTCTCCCTGTTTCGGCGAGGCGCGGCCGCCGCGCTTGCCCATGGCGATGCGCTCGGCACCCGGGTTGGCCCAGTCGAGGATCGCAGGCGCCACGAGGGCGTCATGGACGATCACCTCGGCCTGGCGCAGCGCGTTCAGCGCGTGCAGCGTGAGCAGCCCCGGGTCGCCGGGACCGGCGCCCACCAGCCAGACCCAGCCGGGCTGCATCTCGGGCCAGGCGCCCGCGGGAAGGGAGGAATCGCTCATGGCGTGGTTATGCCCCGGGTGCCGGGCCCGGGGGAAGGCGTTTCGAAACGCCTTCCGACGCGGTTTCGAAACCGCGTGCACCCGCCCGGCACCCGCCATATGCTCCTGGGTCATGAGCGAGACGCCCAGCACGACCCTGCGCCGGGGATGGACCACCGGCGCCTGCGCCACCGCCGCTGTCAAGGCGGCGCTCGAAGCGCTGTGGGGCGGCGCTGTTCCGGCACAGGTGACGATCACCCTGCCACGGGGCGAGACGCCGGTGTTTGCCGTGGCCGAGGCCCGGAGCGGCGATGGCTGGGTCGAAGCGGGCATCGTCAAGGATGCCGGCGACGACCCGGATGTCACCCACGGCGCGCTGATCCTGGCGCGGGTGCGTGAGGTCGGAGCAGAGGTGGCGTTCCGGGCCGGCGAGGGTGTCGGAACCGTCACCAGGCCGGGCCTGCCGGTGGCGCCGGGCGAGCCCGCGATCAACCCGGTGCCACGCCAGATGATGACCGAGGTGGTGGCCGAGATGGCGGCGCGCCACGGCCGGTCGGGCGGCGTCGAGATCACGCTCACCATCCCCGGCGGTGCGGCGCTGGCGGCCAGGACCTGGAACCCGCGCCTCGGCATCACCGGCGGGCTGTCGATCCTCGGCACCACCGGCATCGTGCGGCCGTTCTCCTGCTCGGCCTGGATCGCCTCGATCCATCGCGGCATCGACGTGGCGCGCGCCGCCGGGCTCACCCATGTCGCCGGCTGCACCGGGGCGACGAGCGAACGGGCGGTACAGGCGTTGCATGGGCTCCCCGATCACGCGATGCTCGACATGGGCGATTTCGCCGGCGGAATGCTGAAGTATCTCGCTCGTCACCCGGTCGACCGGGTGACGATCGGCGGCGGGCTGGGCAAGCTCGCGAAGCTCGGTCAGGGCGCGCTGGATCTTCATTCGGGGCGGAGCCGGGTGGATTTCGAGGCCTTGGCGGTGCGGGTTGACGACCCCCGGGTAAAACACTGCAACACCGTCCTGGAAGCCTATGAGATCGTTGGAAAACCGCTGGCCAAGGCTATCGCCGGGGCCGCATTGGAGGCGGTGGTCGCGCGGTTCGGAGATGAGATCGCATACGAGGTGGTCGCCGTTGACCGGGCGGGCACGGTGATCGCGCAGGTGCCGGCGTGAAACTGCTTGTGCTGGCCGGGACGGCGGAAGCACGTGCGCTGGCGGAGCGGCTCGCCGGCGACCGCCGGTTCGAGGTCGTGGCTTCGCTCGCCGGCGCAACCCGTGCCCCGGTCCGATATGCGGTGCCAGTGCGGGTCGGCGGGTTCGGCGGGGAGGACTTGCAGGAAAAGTATATCATAGACAACGGCTTCGAAGCCGTTCTCGATGCAACCCACCCGTTCGCCCGGATCATGCCGATGCGCACCCGGGCGATCTGCACCCGGCTCGGATTGCCCTGTCTTCGGCTGCTGCGCCCGGGCTGGCGACCGGGGCCGGGCGACCGCTGGACGTGGGTCGCGGACGAGGCGGCCGTCGCCGGCGTGATCACAACGGGCGCCCGGGTGTTCCTCGCCACCGGCCGCCGCTCGCTGCCGCGCTTCGCCGCCCTTGCCGATGGTCGGCATCTGGTGGCGCGGGTGATCGATCCGCCGGAGACGCCGTTTCCCTTTCCGAAGGGCGACTGGCTCGTCGGCCGTCCGCCCTACGCCCTGGTGGACGAAGTCGAGACCTTCCGGGCGCACCGCATCGATGTGCTGGTCGCCAAGGATGCCGGCGGACCGGCCGGGGCAAAGCTCGCCGCGGCCCGGGCGCTGGGTCTGCCGGTCGTGCTCCTGCGCCGACCGCCGGAGCCACCGGGCGACCGGGTGCAGAGCGTCGACGCGGTGATCGCCTGGCTGGAGCGCTTGCTGTGACCGGCCGGATCCTCGAGACCGAGGCCGATCTCGCCGAGGGTGCGGCCTGGCTCAGGGCCCGCGACCCGCGCCTCGCCCCGGCGCTCGACCTGCCGCTGCCGCTGCGCCGCCGGCCCGAGGGCTTTGGCGAACTGCTCTGGGCGATCACCGGCCAGCAGCTCTCGACCGCCGCCGCCGCGGCCTGCTGGGCCCGGATCGAGGCGGCGGGCTTTGCGGCGCCGGACGCGGTCCTGGCGGCCTCGGAGGCGGCGCTTCGTGCGGCCGGGTTCAGTCGGCAGAAGGCCGGCTACGCGAAGGCCCTGGCCGGTGCGGCGATCGACTACGATGGGCTCCACGGGATGGCCGCGCCGGAGGTTGTCGCCAGCCTCACCGCCGTGCCCGGGGTGGGGCGCTGGACGGCCGAGATCTACCTCGCCTTCAGCCTCGGCCGGGCCGACGTCCTGCCGGCCGGCGATCTGGCGCTGCAGGAGGCCGCGCGGCGGCTGCTCGGGCACGACAGCCGCCCGAACGAGGCCGGGTTGCGCCGGATTGCCGCGTCCTGGGCCCCCTGGCGGGGCGTTGCGGCCCGCGCGCTCTGGGCCTATTACCGGGTGGTGACAAAAACGGAGGGGACCCGATGAGCCGGGAACTGCAATTCAAACGCCGCCCGCCGGTGTCTGGCGAAGTGAAATCGGTGGTGGTGTTTCTGCACGGCTACGGCGCCGACGGGGCCGATCTGCTCGGACTCGCCGACCCGCTCGGGCCACACATGCCCGACACCGCCTTCATCGCCCCGGACGCGCCGGACAAATGCACCGGCAACCCGATGGGGTTCCAGTGGTTCCCGATCCCCTGGATCGACGGTTCCAGCGAAGAAGAGGCGAGCGCAGGGGCGCTGCAGGCGGTCAAGGATGTCGATGCCTTCATCGCCCAGGTCCTCGTTCAGGAAGCGATCACCCCCGACCGGCTGATGGTGTTCGGCTTCAGCCAGGGCGCGATGCTGGCGCTGCGCACGCTGGTGCTGCGCGACGAGCCGATCGCCGGGATCGTCGCCTGTTCCGGCCGGGTGCTCGATCCCGAGAGCTTCGCCGAGACGGTGCGGGCCCGCCCGCCGGTGCTGCTCATGCACGGCGACCAGGACGACGTGGTGCCGCCGGGCTATTTCAACGAGGCGGGACAGGTGCTGGAACAGGCCGGATTCGAGGTCTACGGCCATGTGATGACCGGCACCGGCCACGGGATCGCGCCCGACGGGCTTTCGGTGGCGCTGACCTTCATGGCCGACAAGCTCGGGATCGCGCTGCGGGCCGAGTGAGGCCCCGGGCGGCGGCCCCGACCGCCCCCGGATCCGGCCCGGGACCGAAGCAGGCGCACCCGGGCGAAGGGTGGGCGAACTCGGACACGGGGTCAAGGTACTGATTTTTATATAGATAGCGCTAACGGGCAAAGCGCGGGCGAAACCGGGCGAGGCGGGGGCGAGGCCGGGCGAGTCCGGGCGGGTGCGGGCGAGTCTGGGCGAGTCTGGGCGGGCGGCGCCCGAAGATGGCCTGGGTCCGGGCCCGGATCAGCCGCGCTTCGACCGCATCGCCGGTTTCTGCGGCAGGTCCGGGTCGGCAGCCAGGGCGGCGAAGTGCGCGCTTGCCGGGTCGACGAGCGCGAGGCGGCCGGCGGCGTCGTAATGCGCCGCCGAGCCGTAACGTTTGGTCAGCGGCGAGGCGCGCATGCAGGGCTGGCCCTTGGCATGGAAGGCCGCGAACCCGAGCGCCGGCTTGCCCGCGGCCCCGGCCATGGCGACATGGACGGCATGGCTGAACCCCTTGTGGTCGAGCCGGTAGGGAGCGGCCGTGAGCAGGTCGTACTCGATGTTGGCGCGGGCTCTGCGCGGCTTCACCGGCGGTGGCGTCGCTGCAGGTGCCGGGCAATCGGGGGCAGGGGTGATCAGGATCTGCGTGGGTGTCATGGCCTGGGTCTTGGATTCGCGCCAACACAGAGAACATACCACGAACAAATACCACTGGCGAGGGGGCCAGGCCGTTGATCCGAAACGCCTTCGTGCTGCGGCCAGATCGTGGGGCTTGTCTCGGTTTGGAAACCAGATATGGTTCCCGGAAATGAGTTGGGGCGGGGTCCCCGCCCGGCACGCAGCGCCAGGGGCGAGGACTGAGTCGGAAAATGGATGGCGATTTCAGGACGAATTTCGTACGCGATCACGCGAATCCGCGGGCCCATTCGGCCCTGGTTCTGAACGCGGACTTCCGGCCGCTCTCCTACTATCCGCTGTCGCTCTGGCCCTGGCAGGAGGCGGTGAAAGCGGTGTTTCTCGACCGTGTCACCATCCTTGCGGAGTATGACGAGGTGGTGCGCTCGCCCTCGATCGAGATCCGGATCCCGAGCGTGGTGGTGCTGAAGGACTACGTGCGGCCGCAGAAACGGGTGGCCTTCACCCGGTTCAACCTGTTTTTGCGCGACGAGTTCTGCTGCCAGTACTGCGGCGCGAGGGCCGACCTCACCTTCGACCACGTGGTGCCGCGCGCCCGCGGCGGGATCACCAGCTGGGAGAACGTGGTCGCGGCCTGTTCGCGCTGCAACCTGCGCAAGGGCTCGAAATCGCTGGCCCGCTCGGGGCTTGCCTTGCGCAAACCGCCGCGCCAGCCGGGGGCGGTCGAGATGATGAACCTCGGTCGCAAGTTCCCGCCGGGCTATCTGCACAAGAGCTGGATGGATTTCCTCTACTGGGACGCCGAGCTCGACGCGTGAAACCGGGCGCCGCGCCGGGATCCGCTCCGCCCCGCGACCCGGGCCCCCAGACCCGGCGCCGCGACCCGGGCCCAGAAGACCCGGCCCCGCGCCCAGACCCGCGCCCAGACCCGCGCCCAGACCCGCGCCCAGACGCGCGCATTGTGCACATCCTGCGCACAATCCTCGTGACCCACCCGGAACTGTAGCACGATGCGCGCCGGACGGGCTCAGCTCTGGCGGCCGCGCCGTCCGCCGCGGCGTCCGCCGCGCGCCCCGCCGGAGCCGCTGCCGGAGGGCTGGTTGAAGGCGATCCAGTCGATCCCGTGGGCATCGTGGTTGAGCAGGAGGTTGGCGGCCCGGATCGCTTCCATCTCGCGCCCGGCCCGGTAGCCGGTCGAGCCGAGGCCGAAGAGCCGCACGAAGGTCTCGTCGTCCATCCCGTCGGGCAGGATCACGCCCGACGCCGCGACCTCGGCCTTCTTCTCGGCGATCTTCGCCGCGGGTACCGGCAGGGCGAGCGGGTTCATGATCGCGCTGGTCATGCCCATCGCATAGGCCATCGGCAGGAAGGCGGTGTTGACCCCGTGCCGGTTCGGCAGCCCGAAGGAGATGTTGGAGGCGCCGCAGGTGGTGTTGACGCCGAGCTCGTCGCGCAGCCGCCGCACCAGCGCGAACACCTGGTTGCCGGCCGTCGCCATCGCGCCGATCGGCATCACCAGCGGGTCGACCACGATGTCATGCGCCGGGATGCCGAAATCGGCCGCCCGCTCGACGATCTTGCGGGCCACCGCGAAGCGCACGTCGGGGTCTTCGCTGATGCCGGTATCGTCGTTGGAGATCGCCACCACCGGTACGTTGTACTTCTTCACCAGCGGCAGCACCTGTTCCATCCGCTCGTCCTCGCCGGTCACCGAGTTGACCAGCGGCCGGCCGTGCGCCGCCGCCAGCCCGGCCTCGAGCGCAGCGGGCACCGAGCTGTCGATGCAGAGCGGCACGTCGACCACTGCCTGGACCTTTTCGATCAGGGCGCGCATCAGCATCGGCTCGACGAAGTTGTTGTCGGCATAACGCGGGTCTTCGGCCATCTTGTTGGAGAACACCGCGCCCGAGTTGACGTCGAGCACCGTGGCGCCGGCGGCGACCTGGGCGACGGCATCGCTCTCGACGGTGGAGAAATCGTCGACCTCCAGCTCGGCGGCGAGCTTCTTGCGGCCCGTCGGGTTGATCCGTTCGCCGATCACGCAGAAGGGTTCGTCGAAGCCGATGGTGACGGTCTTGGTCTTGCTTTCGAGGATCGTGCGGGTGCTCATGACGGGGTTCCTTCAAGGCGGGCGAGGTGGACGGCGAGGGCGGGGTCGGTGAAATCCTGCAAGGTGGCGTCGGCGCCGGCGGCGCGCAGGGTGGCGTCGTCGAGGGCGGAGCGGATGCCGAGGGTGCAGGCGCCGGCATCGACCGCGGCGCGCACCCCGGAGGTGCTGTCTTCGAAGGCGATGCAGTCGGCCGGGGCGGCGTCGAGCTGGCGCATGGCTTCGAGGTAGGGGTCGGGGGCCGGCTTGCCGCGGGCGCATTCCTCGCCGATCACGATGCAGTCGAAGGCGTCGCGCAGCCCGATCGCCTCGAGCATGGCCTCGGCGTTCTTGCGCATCGCATTGGTGACGATGGCGCGTTTCCAGCCTTTGCGCTGGCTCAGGCGCACCAGCTCGACCACCCCCGGCATGCCCGGGTAGGGCTTCGGCAGGCGCGCGCGGAACATCGCCTCCTTGCGCTCGTGCAGGCCCTGGATATCGGGCTCATGGGGCAGGTACTCGCGGAAGATGTCCTGGTTCTGGCGGCCGTGGATCTGGTCGAGGTAGAACCCCTCGGGCGTGGGCAATCCGCGCGCGGTCCAGAGCTCGCGGAACACGGCCTCGTGGATCGGGTCGGAGACCAGCATGGTGCCATCGAGGTCGAAGAGCAGGGTGGGCATGTCTATCCTTTCGGCGCGGTGCGGCTCATGTCCGCCCGCCGTTGTCGATCAGGGCCTTGAGCCGGTCGGGCGGGTAGGCGGCGTCGAGCCGGTCTGCGGCGGCGGCGACGATCGCTTCGGGATCCCCGGCCGTCTCGACCGGCCCGTCGCGGCGCCAGTCGGCGAGGTAGGCGTCGGTGCCCTGGGCGCCCGATTTCATCGCCGCCCGGTCGATCGCCTCGGCGAAGCGCGCGGGCAGTTCGCGCCGGGCCGCGCTGCGTCCCTTGCCGACCATGACCTGGGCCGGGATGTCGCGCCAGTAGACGATGGTGAGACCGGGCATCTGTTTCTCCTCTCGACGTCGCATAGCGCGGCGCGGCCGGTACGCGGCGACCAAACTCGACACCCCGCGCCCGAGATGCGACGCGCGGGGCTTTCGGCGCTGATAGCCGGTTCGGTGCGGCGGGGCAAAGGGGGGCGGGTGAAATCTTCTCATGAAGATCATCACAGTCGCGCGGCGGCGCTTGCCAGAGGCGGGCCGACCGCCTACTTTTGAAGCAACTCGAAATGGAGGGCGTTCAGATGGCGCCCAGGCGCTCCGATGGTGCGGGCGCGTTCCCGAAAGCGGTTGAGCCACCCGCGCCGGAAAAAAAGACCGATCCGGACAGCCTTTACGCGGCGCTGGATCTCGGTACGAACTCGTGCCGCATGCTGATTGCCCAACCCGATGGCAGTCAGTTCACAGTGATCGATTCCTTTTCGAAATCGGTCGGGCTCGGCCAGGGCCTCGGCGGATCCGGGCGGCTGAGCCGCTCGTCGATGGCGCGCACCGTGCAGGCGCTGAAGATCTGCAAGCGCAAACTCAACAAACACGAGGTCAGCCACATGCGGCTGGTGGCCACCGAGGCCTGCCGCCGGGCTTCGAATGCGCGCGATTTCATGGCCTATATCGAGCGCGAGACCGGTCTCAGGCTCGAGATCATCAAGCCCGAGGAAGAGGCGACGCTGGCGGTGATCTCCTGCGCGCCGCTGGTGGGCAAGCGCACCGAGCAGCTTCTGGTGGTCGATATCGGCGGCGGCTCGACCGAGCTGGTCTGGCTCGATCTGTCGGGCGTCGCCCCCGGCGAGCGCCAGCATGCGATCATGCAGCTGCGCGGCGGCCTCAGGGCCGACCCGGGGCCGGGGCCGACCGCGCGGGTGGTCGACTGGATCAGCGTGCCCTACGGGGTCGCGACCCTGCGCGAGCAATTCGACGATGTCGCCGACGATTCGGCCCGTTTCGCCCTGATGAGCTGGTTCTTCGAGGAACAGCTGGGCGACTTCTCACCGTTCCACCGCGAACCCAATCGCGAGGGCTTCCAGATCATCGGCACCTCGGGGACCGTGACCACCGTCGCCGCGACCCACCTCGGGCTCAAGCGCTACGACCGCAACAAGGTAGACGGGCTGCGGATGACCTCCGACCAGATCGACAAGGTGATCCGGGGGTATCTGGCGGCCGGCCCCGAGGGGCGGCGCAAGGATCCGCGGATCGGCAAGGACCGCCAGGCGCTGATCATGTCGGGGGCGGCGATCCTCCAGGCCTTGCTCCGGATCTGGCCGACCGATCGGCTCTCGGTCGCCGACCGCGGCCTGCGCGAGGGGCTGCTCTACGCCCAGATGTCGTCCGACGGGGTGCTGGAAGAGGACCTGCGCTAGCCCGGGATCAGGCCGCGCGCCGGTGCCGTCATCCCGCATTGCTTCGGCGGGCTGCTGCGGGAATCTTACCGGAACGTGAACGCGCATGGCGCCTCAACCCATTGAAAAGACGACGACTTCGGTCCGGCTTTGATAAGCTGGTTTCCTAGGAAACTGGCAGAGGGACGGATGGCGCAGGCGGGCCGGAGCAAAGGGCCTTTGCTGTCACCGCGCCTTGTTTCGGCGGCCTGCCGTTGAGATCTTACCGGAACGTAAACGCGCAAGGCGCCTTAACTCATTGAATAGACGATGATTTCGGTTCGACGTAAACAAGCTGGTTTCCTAGGAAACTGGCAGAGGGAAAGGTTGGCGCAGGCGGGCCGGAGCAAAGGGCCTGTGCCGTGTAGGGGAGGGTGGTTTCTGCCATCCGCGGCCCCGCGCCCACGGACTGCCATGAAAGGGGGGCACGCGCGGCGCGCCACGAGAGGTCCGCCACCCGCGGACCGCAATCAGCAGCCCGACACGCGTGGCCGGCAATGAGAGGCCCACCATCGGAGTCCCGCCCTGGGAGGCACGACAGGCGCGGCAAGCCATGAGAGGCACGACAGGCGCGGCGAGCCACCGGCGGCTCGCCATGAAAGGCCCGACGCCCGAGACCAGCGATGAGTGGCCCGCCATGATAGGCCCGCCGACCGAGGCTAGCCATGAGAACCCGACGCGCGGGGACAGCCACAGGCGGCCGGCCGAAGGAGGCCCGCCAGGCGCGACCAGCCAGGAGTGACCCGCCATAAGGGCCTGACCCGCGAGCCCAGCCACCGGCGGCCCGCGAGGAAACGCACGACAGGCGCGGCCAGCCTCCGCGGCCCGCCCGAAGCCAACCATCCGAGGCGCGACACCCGAGCCCGGGCAACCGAGGCCAGCCGCGCGAGCCCGGACACACGAAGCCAGCCGAGCGAACCCGGAAACCCGAGGCCAGCCGCGCGAACCCCGCCGCCCGAGGTCCGCCGCCCGAGGTCCGACGATCACGGTCCGCGGCCGGCCGCCAAATTCCAGCCGCCCATCGCCGGACACCCATCGCCGGACACCCACTGCCCGACACCCACCGCCCGGCACCCGCCATCCGGAGCCGGCCGCCCGCCGCCCGGCACAACGTGACACCCGACGCTCGCGTCACCGGCGATCCGGGCGGCCCGTTCCCCGCAGCTGCGCCCGGCCGCGCCCGCCGGTCACGCCAATCGCGCCAGGGCGGACCGATCGAACCCCTTCACGATCCACCACAGCGCCAGGACCATCTCCTGCACCGCCAGGGGTCCGATCAGGACCACCGCGATGACGCCCGGCACCGAGACGAACAAGGCGGCCACGGCCAGCACACCCAGCACCACCGCCGAGGCCATCCCCCAGGCCGAGAGCCAGCGCGGCACCAGCCGCGCGGTCCAGAGCATCCCGTTCAGCATCAGCATGCCGGTGACGAACCCGAGGTTGTAGATTGCCCCGGAAACGCCGGCAAACGCCTCGCCGCCGATCAGGGCGACGATCAACACGTCGAGCGTGGCGGCATTGGCGCCGGGCGAGGCCAGATAGGCCTCGGACAGCGCCACCACGACCATCCTGTCGATCTCCATGCCGGCGAAGATCGCCGCCTCGAACAGCCGGAAGGCGACGTAGCCGACCGCCAATGCCGGGCTCACCCGCCGCAGAACCGGGTAGAGCGCGATGGCGACCAGCGGGATCGCGAGCACGCAGCAAAACTCGATCATGATGCCGAGGCGGATCCGGGCGGCCGACAGGGCCGCCGTCTCCAGCACGTCCGGGGCGACCAGCGGCGGCTTGTAGATGGCCTCGCCGACAAACAGGAACGCGGTGGCGATAATCAGGAAGATGCCGGCATAGACGGCATTCTCGCGGTAGCTCGGGTGTGACATCTCCTCCTCCCATGGTCCGGCACCAGCCTACAGAGGCGCGCGGCACGCGTCCTTGCGGGCGATCAACCGCGCTTGTATGTCCTATGACGTCAGGAGAAGGGTTGAATGGTAAAACCGAAGGGCACAAAGGGCACATCGGGGCGCGGTCAGCGCGACTTGCACGTCAAGGTCAAGTCGGCGCGCGGGCGCAAGCTGTCGTCGACCCTCTGGCTCGAACGCCAGCTCAACGATCCTTACGTGAAACGCGCCAAGGCCGAGGGCTACCGCGGCCGCGCCGCATTCAAGATCCTCGAGATCGACGACAAGTTCGGGTTTTTCAAACCCGGCGTCCGGGTGGTCGATCTCGGCTCGGCCCCGGGCGGCTGGTTGCAGGTGGCGGTTTCCCGGGTCAACGCGCTCGGCGAGATGACCGGCAAACCGCAGGGGCGGGTGCTCGGGATCGATCTCAAGGAGATCGAACCGGTGGCCGGCGCCGAGGTGCATGTGCTCGACTTCCTCGCCGACGGGGCCGACGACCAGCTCAAGCTCTGGCTCGGGGGCAAGGCGGAGGTGGTGATGTCGGACATGGCGGCATCGAGTTCCGGCCACAAGCAGACCGACCACCTCAAGATCATCGCCCTCGGGGAGGCGGCCGCCTGGCTCGCCTTCGACGTGCTCGAGCCCGGCGGGACCTTCGTCGCCAAGGTGCTGGCGGGCGGCGCGGAAGCCGATCTGCAGAAACTCCTGAAGCAGAAGTTCACCAAGGTGGTGAATTACAAGCCGCCGGCGTCGCGGTCGGATTCGTCGGAGAAATTCGTCGTCGCAACCGGGTTCCGGGGGTAGCGATGCGGGTTCGGGTGCGCCACCTCGCCAAACATCGGTACGACGCGCCGGTCGCCCTCGGCCCGCATGTCGTCCGGCTCACGCCCCGGGGCGCGGCGCAGATGGTGCATGGCATCAGGGTGGCGCCCGAACCGGCCTTTCGTCTCGACGCGACCGACAGCCAGGGCAACCGCGTCACCCGTCTCGGGTTCGACGGCAAGACCACGGCGCTGGCGATCGAGGCCCGGTTCGAGCTCGACACCAGCGACCTCGTCTGTCCCGACAGCGCGGCAACGGATCCCGCAGCCTATCTGCGGCGCGGCGTGGCCGATCCCGGCGTCGAGGCGACCGCCGCACGGCTGCGCGCGCTCGCCGGCACCGACCCTGCCGGCTTCGCCGAAAGCCTGACCGCCATCCTGCACGACGCGATCAGCCATGATGCCTCCGACACCGCGCCGGTGCGGCGCCCGGGCGAGACGCTCGCGCGCGGCCGCGGAAGCGCGCGCGACATCACTGCGCTGTTCGTCGAGCTCAGCCGGCGGGCGGGTCTGCCGGCCCGGTTCGTCTCGGGCTACTGGGTGGAAAGCGCCGATCCCGGGTCGCGGCGCGGCGCCCATGTCTGGCCGGAGGTGCAGCTTCCGGGCCGCGGCTGGCAGGGCTGCGATCCGACCCATGGGACGCTGGTTTCGCAGCGCCATGTCGCCCTTGCCGCGGCGCCCGACCTCGCCGGCACCCTGCCGGTCTCCGGCAGCACATTCGGCAGCACCTTCGGCGCCGGGATCCGGGTGTCGACCGGGGTCGAGGTGACGATCGTCACGCCCGACTGACCGGGCGCAGCCGGGCCGCGGCCGGGCCGCATTGGCGGCGCAGACCCGGCGGAACTCAGGCGGTGTCGAGCGGGCCGAGGGCCACGCCGGTGGCCAGAAGGGTCAGCACCGGGCCCTCCGCGGTCTGGCGGACGTCGTAGCCATAGCCGCGCAGGCGATGGCGCCATTCGCGGTCCGACAGGCACTGCTGCCGTTCTCGCTTTGCAAAGGCCAGGGCCTCGTCGGAGGCCATCGGCCGGATGTCTGTCGCATGCATGGGTCTGGAATGCCTTCTGGCAGGAATTGATCGGCCCAAGTGTCCGACACAAGATGACGATTTTTCCGCCGAATCATGGCGCGAATGGGGTCATTTCACTTGCCGGTCCATCTGGCCCGGGCCAGGGGGGCGCTGCGGCGCGGCGCGCGACCTGCGAATCCGGCCGGTAACCGGTTTCGTCGGCGCCGCCCGGCCGCCTTCGGGGGGCCGTTTCGCGGCGCTGAAACAGGGGGCGGGCGCGGAGGGTCGACCCGGGGCTCACGCCACCTCCATGTCCTTGACCCGGAGTTCGCGGCCGCCGCTCACCTGCAGCTTGTAGCCGCCGCAACGCGGGCAGGCGTCGCCGAGGGCGGCGATCTCGACCTCGGCGGTGCAATCGTGGCACCAGCCGCGCCCGGGCGTTCGGTCGATCTCGAGCTTTGCGCCGGCCGCGATGCCGCCGGCGCTCACCGCGTCGAAACAGAAGGCCAGCGCGTCGGGTTCGACATGGGACAGCGCGCCGATTTCGAGCCGGACCGCGAGCACCTTGTCGGAGCCGGCCGCCCGGGCCTGGGATTCGACGATCTGGACAACGCTTTCGGCGAGCGCCATTTCATGCATCCGGTATCTCCGCAGTCGGCCCCTGGTTCGTCGGAGCCTAACCGCGCCGGCCGGCGCGCACTTTGATCTGGCGCAGGTTCCGGGGATGCGGGCGGCGGCCGCGCACGGGTCTTGCCGGCTTGCCGCGGGCGCGCCGGGCGGCCATATTGGGCGCCGAGACTGCCGGATCTTCAAGGAGTGTGCCCGCATGTGCCTGACCGTCCCGATGCGCGTCGAGGAGATCGACGGCCACCGCGCGCGCTGCACCGGCCTCGGCGCGGAACGCTGGGCCGATCTGATGCTGATGGGCGACGCGCCGCCGGTGGTCGGCGATTACGTCACCATTCACCTCGGCTTCGTGCAACAGGTGGTGCCGGAGAAGGAGGCGCTGGAAGCCCAGGCGCTGTTCGGCGAGATCGCCGAGACCCTGGACGCCGCCGCACGCGGTACGCGCTGATCCCGGCGCCATTGCGCGACCTATGCGACAGGGGGCCAGCGGGTCGGACGAGCGAACCAGGCCAGCGGGCCAGACGAGCGAACCGAGGCCAGCGGGCCGGACGAGCGATCAGCGACGGCGGGGCGGGCCGGCTCAGCCGGGTTTCGCGGTAACCCCGAAGAGCGGCGCGACCTGGTCGACGAATGTCTTTTCGCGGGCGTATCGGGTCAGCACGTCGTGCGCGTTGCGGGCAATCCGGGCGCAGCGCTCCGGGTCGGCGAGCAGGCCGCGCACGGTGTCTTCGAAATCCGCGAGATCCCAGCGGACCGGCACATAGGTCTCGCCGGCGACGAACACATCCGGCGCCGTCTCGACATGCGACATGTCCTGCTTCAGCAGCACCGCGCCGGCCTGGATCGCCTCGTAGTCGCGCCAGCAGACTTCGCCGTAACCGAAGGGGCTGAAGCAGATTTTCGAACTGCGCAATTCGGCCAGGAACTGGTCGTGGCGGATGCCGACGCCGGTGACGACGTTGAGCCCGTCGAGCGCCTGCGCGGCCGCATGGCACTCGGCGCGCATCGTCTCGTACCAGGGCGTGCCGCCGACCGCGATCCGCGCATGCATGTCGATCGGCCGCGGGCCGGCGGGCAGCTCGGCCCGCTCGAGCGTCGGCAGGATGAAATCCGCGGTGGCGAAGGAGGGGCCGACGACGAGCTTGTCGAGGAAGCCCTCGGGCAGGGCGAAGCGCACGGTTTCGTGGTCGAGCCCGGCGCGGCGGCCGTAGTAATCCATCAAGGTGGTGTCGCCAAAGGTCTCCAGCCCGTAGTGCGACCGGTCGCGCAGCACGTGTTTCTTCACGTAGAGATCGATATGCGGGCCGAGCAGCTCGGCGTAGCGCAGATCGGTCGGCGCGAACCAGTCGAGATAGACGATACGCGCCCCCGGCGAGGTTTCCGCCACCCGCGCCAGAAGCCGGTCGCGCAGGGCCTCGTCCAGCTCGTATTCGGTCTGGATCGCCACCACCGTTGCACCGTGCACCGCCGGCTTGCCGGCGAGGAAATCCTCGAGATGCAGCTCGCTGATATCGGCCCCGTAGCGGTCGCCGAGCGCCTCGCGGTAGAAGTGGAACGGAAAGATCTGGCTGCCCGGGATCCGCTCCGGCACCGTCACCAGCAACAGCCGTTCGCGCGCCGCCGGATCGAAACCGCCGCCGTAGCGCCGCTTGCGTTCCCGCTCGCGCCGGACCCGGTTGAGCTTGTGCGCCACCCGCCCCAACATCGGCTACACCGTCCCGCCGGCGGTCGCCGGGGGCATGTAGCTGTCGCTCACCAGCCGACGGGTGCGGCGCGCGGTGAGCTTGTCGGCAAAGGCGACGAGGTCGCGCGCGCGCTCGGGCGACAGGGTTTCGACCAGCCGCGCGTGCAGGTGGTACATCTCGTTCGACCCGCGGCTCAGCGGCCGCCCCTTGCCGAACAGGGCGCGGAAATCGGCCAAAGGTGCCCGCGGCGAGAGGAACCGCGCCACCCGCGCCATGTCGACGGCGCTCGTGAGCTTGTGACCGAGCCTGGACGCCCCCCAGGGATCGTCGGTATAGCCGTGCTCGAACGGCACGTCCTTGTAGGCGGGATAGGCCTTGAAGAGCATCTCGTCGTGGAAGTGGAGGTCGCCGAGTTTCAGCTCGAACGGAAGGCCGAGACTGAACTCGACGAGGTCTTCGTCGAGATAGGGGGCAAACACCGCCTGCGCCGGCGCGAGGATGCCGCGGGCGACGAAGCTGATTTCGCGACGGGTCCGGTTGAGCAGCCAGAACACCTGGTTCGGGTCGGGGCAATCGGCGTAGGTGGCGATCGTGCTGGCGACGTAGTCGACCGCCTCGAGATGCGCCTCCTGCGACGGCGAGTAGAGCGCGCTGGCGCCGCGCGGGTCGCCGCTGGCCGAGATGATGCTGCCGTGGCCGTCCATCATCATCCGCGCGATGGTGGCGAAATTGCATTCGAGGAACAGCTTGTGGAACAGTTCCGGATTGTCCGCGCCCTCGGTCAGCACGTCGCCGGCAATGCCGTCGTAGCTCGCCGCGGTCCGGTCGAGCAGGTAGTCGTGCAAGGGCAGCATCTGCGCGTGCTCGTCGGCGCAGAGCTCGGTGAGCGCGAGGGCCCGGATATTGTCGAGCTGGCGCGACCGCTCGTAACCGAGCACATCGTGGCGCACGCCGACGGCCTCGCAGATCGCCCGCGCGGCCTTGACCTCGGCGTTCCATTGGCTGCCGCCGTGGTGGAAGGTGACGCAAGCCTCGGGCAGGCGGCCCTGGTGGGCGAGCTCGAGCAGGATGTGCCGGGAATCGCGCCCGCCGCTGACCGGCAGGATGATCGGACCGTCCCAGGCGTCGAGCGTGCGGGTGATGCTCTGGCGGAACAGATCGATGAACCCGTCCACCGCTTCGGCGCGGCTGATGGTGTTGGGTTTGACCGTCGGGGCCGGGGCATCGATGGTGACCTTGCCGTTGGCCCAGGTCAGCTTGCCGCCGGGCGGCAGCACCTTGATGCCCGCATAGGGCGTGTCGTCGTTGATGAAGATCCCGAGCCGGTGGAACACCGCCAGCGCCCGGTGGTCGGGCTTCAGCTCGGCCCCGAGGGCGGCGAGCTGCAACAGGCTCGGCGAGACCCGCACCCGGTCGCCGTCGATGGCGTAGAACAGGCTGAAGAACCCGTAGCGGTCGACCTCGGCGGTGAGCCGTGTCCCGTCCCAGTGCCAGCGGGCGAAAATGCCCTGTCCCGATCCGGGCACCCGGCCCGGGGCCCTGGTGCCGAAGGTGGCCGTGGCCAGCCCGGTGAAGGATCGTTTGCCGCCGCGCAGGGATGCTTCGGCAAATGCGGTGTTGGGCGACGCGTCGAAATGGCCCGCCGGTTTGATGTCCATGCTTGAAATTGTGCCTGTCCCCTCGGATATTCAAAAATCCTAACACCCCGATCCGTGCATAAAAAGTGTCGCGATCGTCAACAGTCTGTGTCCTCCGCCCCGCGCCGCCCGCAGCGGGCGCAAGTGATCGGGCGCTGACCCCGGGCCGCTGAAGGGCGGCCGCCCGCGGCCCGGTCCGGGCGAAGGCATCGCGGCGGTTTCGTCCAAGGTTTGTACCCGCGCCGGTGCAATCGGCCCGGTTTGGCGGGAGCCCCCTTGCGCAACCCCGCGCCCCCCCCTAGAAGGGCGTGAATTTTCCCGCGCGCCGCAGGGCGGCGTGCCTGACGAGATGAGGAAGACAGACATGTCGGTCACCGAGACCCTGAACGAAGGCCTCAAGCGCGGCTACCAGCTGATCATCACCGCCCAGGAGTTGGACGACAAGGTCAACGAGAAGCTGCGCGAAGCCCAGCCGGAGGTCGAGTTGAAGGGCTTCCGCAAGGGCAAGGTGCCGATGGCGCTGCTCAAGAAGCAATTCGGCCAGCGCCTGCTCGGCGAAGCGATGCAGGAGAGCATCGACGGCAAGATGAGCGCCCATTTCGAGGCATCGGGCGACCGCCCGGCGATGCAGCCGCAGGTCAAGATGACCAACGAGGAGTGGAAAGAGGGCGACGACGTCGAGGTCGAGATGTCCTACGAGAAGCTGCCCGACATCCCGGAGGTCGATTTCGCGGCGCTCAAGCTCGAGAAGATGGTGGTCAAGGCCGGCGACGCCGAGGTCGACGAGGCGCTCGCCTCGCTCGCCGAGAACGCCCAGAATTTCGAGGACCGCAAGAAGGGCTCGAAGGCCAAGGACGGCGACCAGGTGGTGATGGATTTCATCGGCCGGGTCGATGGTGAACCCTTCGAGGGCGGCTCGGCGGAGGACTTCCCGCTGGTGCTGGGCTCGGGCCAGTTCATCCCCGGGTTCGAGGAGCAGCTCGCGGGTGTGAAGGCCGGCGAGGAAAAGGACGTCACCGTCACCTTCCCCGAAGAATACGGCGCCGCCGAGCTGGCCGGCAAGGAAGCGGTGTTCGCCTGCACGATCAAGGCAGTGAAAGCCCCGAAACCGGCCGAGATCGACGACGAGCTCGCCAAGCGCTACGGCGCCGAGGACCTCGCCGCGCTCAAGACGCAGGTGACGGACCGTCTCGAGGCCGAATACACCGGTGCCGCCCGGGCCGTGACCAAGCGTGCGCTGCTCGACGCGCTCGACGACACCATCCCGTTCGAGCTGCCGCCGTCGCTGGTCGAGGCGGAAGCCAGCCAGATCGCCCACCAGCTCTGGCATGACGAGAACCCGGACGTGCATGGCCACGATCACCCCGAGATCGAGACCACCGACGAGCACATGAAACTGGCCGAGCGCCGGGTCAAACTCGGGCTGCTGCTGGCCGATATCGGCCAGAAGGCCGAGATCGAGGTGACCGACGCCGAGATGACCCAGGCGGTGATGAACCAGGCCCGCCAGTACCCGGGCCAGGAACGGGCCTTCTTCGACTTCGTCCAGCAGAACGCCCAGGTTCGCCAGCAGATCCAGGCGCCGATCTTCGAGGACAAGGTGGTCGACCACATTTTTGCCGCCGCGACGCTGACCGAGAAAGAGGTCTCCAAGGAGGATCTCGAGAAGGCCGTGGAAGCGCTCGACGAGGCGTGATGATTGGCGATACAGGACTTTGAAAGGCCGTCCTCCGGGGCGGCCTTTTTCATGCGCGCAAAGGGTGGGCGAACTCGGACAGGGGTTCAAGGCACTGATAACGTTGAAGATAGCGCTAACCGCGCCCTCGCGCGCGAAGGGCGGGCAATACCAAAGAGGCCGTCCTTCGGGGCGGCCTTTTTCGCTGAGGGGGTGGGGTGAAAGGCATGGATGCGGGGCACCCGGACCGCTGGATTGCTGCCAATCCGGGGGCGCGCGGGCCGGGGACCAAGGACGAAACGCCGCCGCGGCCGTGGATCGGACGGCCGGCCTGGCGCGTCGGGTGATTTCGCCGGTGGCAATGCCTTCGCCCCCGGGGGCTGCGACGGTTTCGGTTCCGGCAGACAGCGGATCGGTCTTCGCGACCCGGCGGCACCGTCGAGGCAGGGCGCGGCGGACCGGAACAGGGCCGGCGCGATGCTCAGGTCGGGTCGGGGGCGAGCCGCTGCAGGACCGCGCGGGCCAGGCGGATGGCTGCGGGTATCGCCAGGACCGATACCGCGACGTTGGCGGCAGCGCCGGGTTGGGCGATGGAGGGCGCATCGCCCGCAAACAGGATGCCACCGACGATCCAGGCCGAGATCCCGGCGATGCCGGCGGCGGCGAACCAGACCAGGATGTGGGCGACACGGCCGAGCGGTCCGAAGGCCGGCAATGCGGCCGCGGCGAGAATGCCCGGCAGGAGATGCCCCGCGCAGAGCGCGATCACCGGTCCACGACCGATCGCCAACAGCCAACCGTTCGGTGGCTTCGAATGGTCGGGGTAATAGACGAATGCGGCCCAACCGGCGGCGAGAAGGCCGGCAAAGACGACCGGGACCAGGACCGCGACCGGTTTGCGCTGCGGGCCATACCAGAGCGCGGCGCCGAAAGCCGCTCCGGCGGCCACGATCGCGGCGGGACGGACGGCGAAATGGCGGTTCGTCTCGACGGACCATAGCACGGGGGTCTGCAGGAGGAGGCCGATCACCAGGCCGACAAGGGCAGCCATGGCGACGACACCGACCAGCATCCAGACCGCGCGCGGGTCTTCGGCATCGGTGAGGGTATTGATCAGCCAGATATGCAATCCCACGAATGCAAGCGCGACGAACGCCGGCACCCCCAGGCGGGTGATATCGGGATAGCCCCGGCCCTCGGCCAGGATCTTCGCCGCCGCAAACACGGCGCCGAGAACGAGGGCGTAGAAGGTACGGCGGGCCTCGGTGGGCTCCATCGCGCCGCGCATGACCGCAAAGGCGATACCGACGGTCCCCGCAGTCGTGGCGAGCAAGACCCCGAGCAGCAGAGCCTCGGCCTTCCAGACCTCGCCGCAAGGCGCGCCCGCGGGGCCATCGGGGGCGTCCCAGTCGTGGTGCGCGCAGACGATCCATTGCACCAGGTCCTGCGCGTATTCGACGAACACCACCCCGGCCAAAGCGGCAAGGACGAGGATCGCGGTGCCTTTCTTCTTGTCCGTGTTCATGGCCGGCGCCCCGGATAAACCAAACTCAGTTGATGTTGTTCTTGTTCACCAGGACGATCGCCCTGACATGAACCCCGACGTTGTCGGCCAGCGTGCTCGTGTCGCTCAGCTCGATCGAGATTGTATGGATCAATTCGCTGGGCTTGAGCGCCGGACCGGCCGAGGTGTCGATCGTGTTGGCCTTGATTTTCTCGTCGATCCGCGCGCTGTAGAAGTTTCCCACCTCGCTGCCGAAATCGTCGAGACGAACGACGTTCATTTCCCTGTTTTCCAGATCGATGTCCAGAGAATTGTATTCTATGGACAGGTCCGAGATTTCGACCGGGATGGATATTGGTTTGCCGTTCTCGTCGACAGGTATACAATCGTCCGCTTCAGGGTCTTCCCCCGCGCGGCAGTTTTCCTTGTTGGTCTCGGATATATATCCGGAGGCCCACAAGACGAGAAACACCTTGTCGGGGGGCACATCCTCGCCTTTGTGAAACCGGGCGAAAAACGGTACCTCGAAACTATCCTCGGTGCGGATTTCTCCGGCGTTGGCACAGAACTCGCGTGTGTTGGCCCCGAGATGCACCAGATCCTGCGGCCGGACCCCCGAACTCAGAGGTTCGGCGACCGCATTGCCATTGGCCCGGTCGTTGGCGCCGTCGCGATCGTATGCGTCCGGCCCGGGTCGGAACGGCAGCAGATCCATGCGCCGCTGCCGGGTCCAGGTCCAGACCATCCGGTTGCATCCCATGTCCGTCACCTCGACGGGTGTCGCCTCGTTCAATCTTGCCGATCCGTGAAACATCAGCAGGGGCCGCTCGTCCAACGTCGCCACGATCAGATCCCGGATCGGGTTTTCGTCGGCGCCGCGTTGGTCCGCCATCACCTTGACGGCGCCGCCGACCCTTTCGCGAAAGCGGGGCTCCTGCACCCACCCGGCCAGCTTCGCCTGGAAAGCCTCATCGAAGTCCCTGGCCGCGCCCTCTGCCGGGTTGGTCGTCCATTGTTTTGCCAGTGCCGTGAAACGGGTGTCGAAACGATCGTCTGTCCCGGTGATCCAATGGTACCTGTCGACGAGGAACGCGCGGGTGGAAAAGGTTTCCCTGGCCCAGTCGAAGGCGGCGAGGGCGAGCACGGCGGCGGCGGTCCCGGCGCCGAGCCGTGCGGAGAGGCGGGCTTTGACGTCCCACCATTTCGGCTGCGCCGTTTTCCACTCTCGGATCGCCTTTGCCGCGATCTGTTCGGTCTCGATCCGGTCGGGAATGCGGAGCGGACGGGACGCGGTTGCGGCGTCTCCACCGCCGCCTGCCGCACCCTCGCCGGAAGCGCCCGTCGTATCGGACCCGGTCGTGTCGCTCGCCGGCCCCCTGTCGACATTGTCGGCAAACAGAATGCCGAGGGATTTGGCCTTCTGCTCCAGCGTGGCGCCGGTCATGTAATCGTCCGAAGACAGTTTCTGTTCGATCTCCTTGAGGACCGCGTCGCGGAGCTGATGGGCCGGCAGGTAGCCGCCCACCTCGAGGAGTTTCTTGAGTTCGGTTTCCGCCAGCTCGGCGAGGATGGCTTTTTGCCCTTCGGTGAATTCGCCCATGGTTGCGCTCCTATTGCAGTGCCGCGCCGATCACTTCGACCGTGCCGTTGGCGCGAAGGGTGACCTGCAAGGCGCCGTCGCGAACCTCGACGCCGGCAATGGAGGCGCGCATGTCGGAGGCGACTTTCAGGTCCGGTGCGATATCGCGGTTGAGAGCGGTTTCGAGCGCCTTCTGGATGTCTCTTGCCTCCTGCAGAAGGGAGACCCGGAACTGGCCCGAAAGCCAGGTGCGGGCGCGGTCCGTCGCGATGATCGCGTTCACGGCGGTCGCGATCAGCCCGGGCGCGTCGACGCTGGCGGCCAAATCGTCGAGCAATATGGTCTGTGCCACCGGATCCCAGCGCGGCTGGCCCGAGATCGTCAGCGGACCTTCGAAGTCGAAGCCGGAAACATCGACCTTGGCGCTGGTGCGGATCTCGAGCCGATCGTCGGCAAAGGCAAAACTTGCCGCGTCGATGGTCACGCTGGCGGCGAGGGCGCCGTCGGATGTCAGGGCAAAGGGCAGGGTCGCCGCCAGAGCCCGGTCGAGCGTGTCGGGCCCGAGGCGCACCGGCACGACGATCGCAACGCCGCCGTCCGGCACCGCGGTCAGCGGCGGCAGGGCCGGGGCCGGGCCATCGAAGGGACTGTCCGGGCCGTCGGTGACCCGGGTATCGACCGAGATCGCCACGCGGGTTGCGACCCTGCCCGCGTCGAAGGCGAGCGGCGCGATCCCCACCGCCTCGGGGCGCAGGTGAAGCCAGAGTGCGGTGTCATCGCCGGTCGGCAGTTCGACCGGTTGCTGCATCTGGCTCCAGATCGGCGCGATCTCCGCGCGCAGATCGATTTTCGCGAGTTCGGCGGGCAGCTGGGTGTTGCGGAACTCGTCGATTGCCCTTTCGAGCTCGGCTTGGGCCTCGGACCCGAAGGTGATCGGGATCACGTTGAACAGCCGGACATTCGGCCGCTCGGTCCAGCGGAAGGTGATGGCGGGGGCCGGCAGGGTGACCTGCCAGTCATTGGCGATGCCGGGCTGCGCCGAAATGGTGAAATCCGCCGCGCCGTTGACCGTCTCCCGGATGTGGCGCCCGATGTCGCCGCGCCCTCTGACCGTGGCCTGGGCGCGGACGTTCTGGCGCAGCGTGATCGTGTCGCCGGCACCTTCGACCCGGAGCGGACCGTCGCGCCAGACACGCTGGCTGATCGTGCAGTCGATCGCCGGTGTAATATCGACACAACGGTTCTTCATGGTGACTTTCAGCCCGCGGAATTCGGGGACCTTGGTGCAGGCCCGTTCCGGCTCGACGCAGCGTTGGCCGGCGTCGGGCGGCGCATGGAGCGTGCCGGGAAGGGATGAGTTCGCGAGTGCGGCAAGCTGGTCGAGGGGGGCCGACAAAGGCACCACGATCACCGACCTTTCCTGCGCAAGTGCCGAGCCGGCCAAAAGAACGGCGAATACCGAAACTAAATATCTCATGATCTGACCCTTTCAATGCAATGTGGCCCGGCACGCGCGCGGCCGATCCGCGCCGTGCCCGGCCGATCTCGGCCCTAGAACACGCCGAATTTCAGCAGCGTCTCGGTGCGCAGGGTGTAATTGCCCGTCGCCGATGACCCCGAGGCGGCCGCCTCGCGCCTGGTCAATTCGACCTTCGTTCCCGGACCGAACACGCCGTCGGCGGCAATGCCGAGCCCGGTCTGGAGCCGCTTTACCGCCTCGCCCTGCGAGCCGTGCGAGAGACGTGCCAGGCCGCTGATGTCGCCGGGACCGACCATGGAGAGCGCCGCCAGCTCCATTCCGGTCGTCAGCAAAAGGTTGTAGCGCTTGCCGAGATGCTGGGTCCCGGCAAAGCCGCCGGTTTCGCGAAAGCTTGCCCAGGTGCCGCGATGGACACCGTTCGCGTAGCTGCCGCGCACGGTCAGACAGCCGAGCGAGGAGAATTCCGCGCTCGCTGAGCGGAAGGCCGGATGGATATTGTCCTTCGGACGGCAGGGATCCCAGAGATCCTGGGTGCCGTAGACGCCGTCGTTGGCGGTGCGCAGGACCGTGACCCTGAGTGCATCGGACGGTCCCGGGCCGGTCCCCAACCGAAGCACGGTGGGGACGGTCGCGGAGGTGCCGTGATGGGTGCCGACGCATAATTCGTAGCAGCCCACGGGCAGCAGGTTGGCATGGCGGCCGCCGTGCCCGTTCAACAGGTTCGCGCAGCTCGCAACGCCGCCGCGATTGGGCACCGTCGAGCCGAGGAAAGCCGAGACCTGCCTGTCATCGCGATGATAGACGGCGATCACGCAGCGAAAATGCCGGTGGTCCGGTTTCTGTTCCACCAGCTCGACATGGCCTTGCCGCTGCGCCCGATCCGCCCCGTCGGCGATGGCCGCACCGCGGATGGCGACGATCAGGTGACCGTCCGCCGTGAAGAACGGCGCGCTGTGGGACAGGCGGAGCGCGGTTTCGATCAGATCGGCATCCAGCCGGACGCGCGCACCCTCGGCGGCGGCCGGCAGATGGGCGTAGTCGGGGTTGTTGGAATAGGTCGAGACCCAGCGCACCGCGCTTGCGGATATCGCCGGATGTGCGGCCTCCAGGACCGCCGGCATCCCGTCCAGCGAGCTTTCCTCATCGCCGTCGGGCGCCGGATCCCAGTACCCGGTGGCGTCGTCGGCGGTGCCCGTGTGCTGCGGGATCGGCAATCCGCTTTCGAACAGGTCCGCCTCTTCGTCGCGGCGCCTGAGAAGGCCGCGGACATTCGGTCGACCCTGCCAGATCCGTTTCATCGACCGGATCAGGTCGGGCACCCGGGCCGGGGCGCCGCCGAGGATCGCCTGGCGGATCTCGCGCATCTCGCGAAACCGGTCGCCCGCCTTCTGAAAGCTCGGGCCGCGGTTGAAGGTCAGGCTCATCAGCGCGGTCAGGCAGGGGCCGGACAATCCGTCGATGGCGTCGTCGGGGAAATGCCGGTTGAGCTGGCCGAAGACCCGGGGCAGCGACGAGCGCTCGAACACCCTGGCGGCCGCGTCATAGGGGATGACGATATGGCGGACATTCGGCAGCGCCACCGCGGCGGCCCTTCGGGTCTTGCCGAGGCAGGTCTCGAGCTCGCGCAGGTCGGCCGGGTTCAGCAACGCGCCCCAATCCTCGCGGAACTCCGCCTTGGTCTTGTAGCCGAGGTCGTAGCCGATGCCGATGGTCACGCCCGAGGCTTCGCCCGGCAGGATCGGGTTCCTCAGATGCCGCTCGTAGTAGGTCCGGCTCGACACTTCATGGGCGACGATGAAGCGGTATCCGTCGGGCCCGAGCCGCGCGAGGATCGCGCCGGGATCGCGCGACAGGGCCTCGGTCGCCGCCACCTCCAGCGCCGGTGGCACCGGAACGTCCAGATCGGTATCGGCATCCTCGGCGGCGATTGCCGCCATCAGCTCGGCCCGGCACAGCCCGCTGTACGACCCGGTCTCCACAAGCGTCTCCTGCGCCGGCGCTGCGGCAACCGCGGCGCCGTCTTCGTGCACGCTGCCGCTGTCCATCAACAGTTGCAGGATGCGCCCCGCCTGGAGGTTGCCCCGGCCCTGTTCGCGGAAGAGATCGCTGTAGATGTGCGAGATCCGCACGCCCCGGTTTGCCAGCACCCCGCCGCGCCGGGTCGGATGCGGCACGAACCGGTGATGCAGCGCCACCACCTGCCATTCGCGGTTGAGCACCGGCGAGCCGGAGGAGCCGCCCAGGGTGTCGGTGGTGTAATAGACCCCGGCGTCCACCCGCCCCATGATGAAGCTGTTGCGGATCGCGATCGCCTTGGGGTCGCCGCCGGGGTGCTGGATGATCGAGACCGGTTCGAAGTTGAGCGCCTTGCCGGAGTCCTGGATCAGCGGCAGGAAGCCGTAGTCGCGCAGGGTCACCCCGTCGCGGTTGACCGGTTCGATCGAACAGAAGGCATAGTCGGACTCGGCCGACGACCAGTAGAGGTCGCCGGTGATCCGGAACCGCACCTGCTGCGACAAGGAGCCGTCGAGATGCGCCTCGTCGTCGAAGATGACGAACGACCGGCGGGCGGAATCGGCATCTTTCAGCACATGATGATTGGTCAGGAACAGCCCCGGGGCGACCAGGAAGCCGCTGCCATGGCCGATATGGGTGCCATGCTGGTTCATCACCTGCACCCGCCCGACCGCCCGGCTCGCCTCGTAGCCGCGAAGCAGGACCTGCACCGGCTCGATTTCGGATTCACCGAACAGCGCCTCCAGCAGGTTGATCTCGATCCCGGCGAGGTCGTCCATCTGCACTTCGGGGGCCACGGCGAAGCCGCCGACATCCGCCTGACGGGCCATCGGCGAGGGCCGGGTCCGCATCCGGGTGGCGACATGCTCGTCGGTCTGACCGCGGGTCGGGTCGATCAGCAGATAGACCACGTCTTCGATATGCTTGTGGACGAGCGGGTCGCGGAACTTGAGCCACGCGCTCTTCGGCGGCAGGTTGCGCACCGCGTCGCGGACCTTTTCGAAATCGTGCCGGTTCCGGCTCGCATAGGCCGAGGATATCTCTTCGTTGGTGCGCTGCTCGGTCTCCGGACGCCGGTGAAACCGGCCGGCGCTCGGGCCAAGTCCGGCGCCGAAGACACCTTCGGAGAACGCGGGGGCTTCCCGCCCGGCGAGGAAGTCGCGGACCGCAGCCGCGAAGGTGTCGGCGACACGCCCGTAACCCGCCGCCTTCGGGTGGATCGCGTCGAACCACGAGCCCCGGTTCAACCCCTCCAGGTTCACCACATTGAGGGTGCGGACATGGGTGAAATTCCGGTTGTTGCTGGCAAGCGCGGCAAGGTCGGCATTGAACCGGTCGAGCAGCACCGCAACCGCCTCGCGGGCCCGATCCGGGGTGTAGCCCATCTTTTCGAGATAGGGCCAGATCCAGGGACCGGACTCGATCTTGGCGAGGTAGTCGTAGCCGTGCGCGAATACCTGAACGGTCGGCAGATTGTCGGCCAGAGTGTCCAGCATGGTCTGGTAGGTGCCGAGCACGCGCGCCAGCAGCTTGCCGAACGCGGCCTGGTTGACGAGGTCTTCCACCGGATGGCCGTCCTTGTTGGGGTGGAGCACCTTGGCGATGCGCCCGTTGCCCAGTAGATCGTTGCCGCCGCCGGAGAACAGAAAAACCCGTGCGCCGAGGTTGCGAAGAACCGGGACGTAATCGGTCCCCGACAGCATGTTCTCGACCGTGTCGCCCGCCGCGGCCATCGAGCGGACATTGAAATGGTCCTCGTGCAGGTGGTCGAGCGTATCGGTGATCAGCGGATGCAGAAACCAGCTGTCGCCCTCGGCCACGACCGTCGGAAGCTGGGGCCGGTCGCGGCGATCGCGCTTGAACTCGGCAAGGCGGATCGCCTGGGCGATCCGGTTCGCGAGGTTGAGAAACTGGCCGCCCTCGGTCATCACCGCAGGGTCGATGCCGAGCGCCTGTCCGAGCCCCTCGACATCACGCACTTCGAGCCTTGCCGCCATCTCGCCGGTTTGCTGGACCGGCTCCGAATGCGCCTCGACGCGTTCTGCCAGGCGGCGCAGTTCTTCGACGTCCTCGGCTTCGATCAGGCGTTCGAGCATCTCTTCCATATCGGGGGCGGGCATGAATAGTCTCCGTTCAAGAGGTCCATCAAAAAATACGCTGTCACCGCCGCGCAGGGGCCTTCAGAAATCAAGGCCGGCGATGAAATCGTCCGTCTGGTTTTGCAGTTTTTCTTGCAGGGCGGCATTCATCGACTTCAACAATTCCGGGTTCGCCGTCATTGTCCGGCTGGCGAGTTTGAAATCGATCTCGATGTCGTTCTTCTTGAAAAACAGGATCTGCATCCGCTCCTGCCGGGCGACGAACCGGGCCGCCGCGAACCGCAAGACCACCGTCCCGTTTTCCGCGCCGGCGGTCGCGAAGCGAAACTCGGAAACGTCGAAGCGCCGGCTCTCGCTCTCGAACAGCGTGATCCAGGGCTTTTCTTCGTCCATCTTCCGCAACTGCTCGATGGCGGTGACAATGAGCGAGGCGGCGGTGGACGCGGGGCCGAAGGCCGCGGTCAGGAACGGGATGATCGCCTTGTGCACCGACACGTTGGTCAGGTTGCGCTCGGTCCTGAGCTCCCCGCCGGTCGTGCTGATCCAGTTCAACCCGCGCAGCACCATGTCGTGGCGGTCGACCCAGAGGTCCGGCGATGCGACGACGCTGTCGGCCTTGGCGACCTTCTGCGCCGCCGTCAGGCAGAGCGCGACGCTGGTGCGCAGGTCGCTGGAAAGCCCTGCATCGAAGCCGATCATGGTCGATCCACAGATCACGCCGTCCGGCAAGTTGGTGATATCGACGGGCGATGCGGTCGCCGCCTCTTTGGCCGCGGGCTCTGGAATCGGCAGGTTTTCAATGAATGTCGGGAGCGACTCCACAAGCATTCGGGCAATCCTTTTTATTCAAAATTCAGAATATTGAATTCTTGATAGATGAAACAGATCACTGAAAGAAATGTTGAATACTACCACAAGCAGGCGCCCATTTCACCCCCTTCACGGAAATGGGAACTCTGTGCTCGTGACGCGGCGACCGGACGGCCCGCACGGGTTTGGTTTCGACCGCACCCATTCATCGCGACGCGGTGACGTCGCGCGGGATATATGCTGCGCCGCGTCATGGTATATTGCGCCTGCAGAATACCCCGGGCGACCCCGCGCGGGACGGGCATCCTGTCGGCCACGCCCACCGGGCGCGGCACCGTGAGGCCGGCCGGCGCCGCGCCCGCGGCAATGCGCACAGTTTGGTGACCCCGGTGCCTTTTGCTTGGCCGGCGGCAGGACTGTGCTAGCCTCGAGCGGGCAACACGACAGGATCGATGGTGGAGACGACCATGGCGATGAGAACCTTAGCGCTCTGCGCAGGCGTGATGTGGCCCGGCATGGCGGTCGCGGACGCGATCGACGGCGACTGGTGCGCGCCCGACCGGCTGCAACGGGTCAGCATCGACGGGCCCAAGATCACAATCTCTTCGGGGATCGAGGTCGCGGGGACCTATACCCGGCACGAATTCCTCTACCTGGTCCCGGATGGGGAGGCGGACGCGGGCGTGCAGGTCTACATGCGGCAACTCAGCGAGGAAGACGTCGAGGTGCACCACGGCGATGCCGACCCGGAGCTCTGGCATCGCTGCCAGGCGGTGGTCTCGTGAGGCCGGGGACCGCCACGCTGCTCTGAGCGGGGCCGGCGGGGCAGGGGTGCCGGTGCCGTCCCCGGATGGCATGGCTGGCGGTTGCGGCGGGTGCCGAGCGATCGCGCGGTGGGTCGCACTCCGGGTCGCTTGAAGCGCCGATACCGGCTGCCATCACACTCTGCGCGGCGAAGCCGATCCGACGCCGGTTGCCAATCACGCCGCTGGGATTTCGGGGTTGGTCTGCCGGACCGCGCAGTGAGACATATTCAAACAGTCGAGACAGTGTTTCGCACCCCGTGTGACGCGGCCGAAATGCCCCGGATTGGCCGGCGGATCGCCCAAGTGGTTGCGCGGGTTCGGTTTTTTCGGCACGAAACGGTTGACTTGGCGGAATCGTGCGTCTTTACTGGGCGGTGCTGCTGGTGTTGGGGGATACTGTGGCTGTTTTTGACGGTGGGCGGGGCGATAGTCTGCCCGGCATTTTCGATACTGTTTTTTGCATCGGTGGGATCGACCGGGAACCGCCGGCATTTGGCGCCGGCCGCCCAAGCCTGCAATTCAACCTTGTTTCCGGAATCGGGTCCGCGCTCGCCAGGGCCGCCAATCCGGGAACCATGACCCTCTCCAGATTTGAAAGAAGTCCATTCCGAAAAAAGGATTGTGAGACCCATGTCAATTCCAGTCGATGACGCGCCCTACGAAAACCTTTTCAACGAGTTCGCGCCGCTTCTGCAATCGGGCGTACGGGCCCAGTATCCTGCCTATGCCGATCTCGACGCGGCCATCATGTCTGCGCTCAACGAAGGCGGCCATCTGACCCCGGCCACCGCGACCGCCCTGCAGAAGACGTCGCCATTCGCTTGGATGTACGAGCCGCTTCCGACGGAAGCCAGCGGTTTCGTCTCCAGTGCCGCCGTCGGATCTGCCGCGGGTATCTTGAAGAATCTCCAGACCGTTACGAAGAATGCCCCGACAATCACTCAAGTGATCGGTCCGCAAACCTACTTCGGACGCACCCTGGCCAGCATCGATCTCGCCTCGGTCGCAAACGGCAACGCGATGACGGAAGTGCTGGAGATTTCGAACCGGGTTGTGAAGTTTGGCATCGGACTTAGCGTCCTCAGTGTTGCCCCCAGTATTTTCGAGGATCCAACGCTTTCCAATGCCATCAAACAGTTCGCATCCGTGTCCAGCGCGGTTCTGGTCGGCGAACTCGCCGGCGGTGCTGCGGCAGCCGCGGTCGCCGGTGTAGCCGGACTTGCAGCGACCGCGACTGCACCCCTGATTGTCGGTGCTGTCGTCGGTGCGGCCGCCGGGACTCTGGCGGCATATATCGTTCAGGAAAACTACGACTGGGTGGCCCAGAAAATCGTAGACGCCGCAAATTCCGGGCTGTCTCTGGCCGTCGCGACCGGCGAGGCCCTTGCCGAACTCTATGGTATCGCCGATCAGTTCCTGTCCGACACCTCGGAAGGCGTGATCGGCTGGATCAACGACATCCCGACGAACGTCGACAAGCTCTTCGGCGGGATCTCCCAGGCGGCCAAGGACGTTTCGGATTGGCTTGGCGACGCCCTGAGCAAGATCTTCGATGCGATCTCCAGGTCGTCTCCCCTCGTCTTCGACCTCGACGGCGACGGTATCGAACTGTCGGACCTCGCCGGCAGCCGGGTCTATTGGGATATCGACGAGGATGGGTTCGGCGAGCAGATCGGGTGGGTGAACGCCGATGACGGGTTGCTCGCGATCGATCTCGACCAGAACGGCGTGATCGACGACCATTCCGAGCTGTTCGGCACCGACAGCATCGACGGGTTCACCGTGCTCTCCGCCTATGACAGCAATGGCGACGGACGCATCACTGCGGCCGACGATCAGTTCGGTGCCCTGCTCATGTGGCGCGATCTCAATCAGAACGGCCGCTCCGATGCCGGCGAGCTGCAGACGCTCACCGAGCTTGCGATCACCGGGATCGATCTCGCCGCGACCGAGGTGAGCGCCACCAATGCCGGCCATGCGGTCACCCACGTATCGAGCTACAGCTATCTCGACGCCACCGGAGCGCAAGCGACGCGCGAGGTGCAGGACGTCTGGTTCAACTACGACAACGTCAATTCGGTCTACGATCCCGATTTCGACCTCGACGCCACCGCCTACTACCTGCCCGGCCTGCGGGGCTACGGCGCGCTTGCCGACCTGACCTTCGCGCTGATGGCCGGTCATCCGCGCTCAGGCGACCTGCGCCCTCTGGTCGAGGCCTTCGCGCTGAACGATATCTCCTCGCTGCTCGCCGACCCCGCGACCACGGTCGAAGACATCCGCGACATTCTGTTCGTTTGGGCCGGGATCGACCTTGCCGACCCGCCCTATCGGGGCACCTTTGTCGATGGGCGCGAACTGGCGTTTCTGGAAGCCCTGTCGGACGAGCCATTCCTGCAGCGCGGCTGGAACCCGAACCCCTATCACGACGCCGGTATCGACCTGCAGCAGGGGTTCGGGATCGCCTACGATGCCTATGCGGCGCGGCTCATCCTGCAGACCATCGGTGCCGAGCTGTTCGACGACCCGCTCATCTACGATACCGCCCGCGACGGTTTCGCCGGCGGCACCGCGCTGAATCCGACCGCATTGGCAGAGATCACGGCCATCGCGCAGGCCGGTGATGCGCTCGACGTGTGGAAGATCATCGTCGGCGCGATAGAACACGGCCTCGGCATGGCGACACTGCCGCAAACCGAGCAAGACGCGCTCGATGCCGCCATCACGGCCTCGGACGCCACGCTCGACCTCGCCCAGGTTGTCGCGGCGCTGGTCTGGACGACCGATGAAGGCGTCTCGGTGTCGGGGGATGCCGATCCGAACCTGCTGAATGGCAGCGGCGGCAGCGACACGATCCTGGGCGGGTACGGCAACGACACCATCTACGGCGGGGCCGGTGCCGATGACATCCGGGCCGGACCCGACGACGATCAGCTCTACGGCCAACTCGGTCCCGATCTGATCGCCGGCGATCTCGGCAACGACACCTATCACTACGGGCTCGGCGAGGGCGTCGACACTTACGTCGAGCGCAGCACCGGCACCGGCAACGACAGCGACCGCATTCTCTTCGGCCCCGGCTTCGCGCTCGCGGATCTGACCATTCAGCGGGTGTCCAACACCGATCTTCGGATCCTGTTCGATCCTTCCGTCTCGACCGGCACGATCGTGATCGAGGATCAGTTCAACAGCAGTGGCTCCATCGAATGGCTCGAATTTGCCGATGGAACCACCTACCGGCTCGACCAGCAGAGCTACGACCTGCACGGAACGCCGCATGCGGATATGCTTCAGGGCGTGCGGACCGGCGGATTGATCGAAGACACGATCCACGGCGGGGCCGGCGACGACACGATCTATGCCTACGGGGCCAACCAGCAGGACTACGGGCCGAACGCGCTCCACGGCGAGGCGGGGCATGACAGGCTCTACGGCGGGCGCGGCGACGAT
>SWCD01003817.1_pt1 | contig 36598 bp, 31 predicted proteins | sample 4693011 | NCBI WGS metagenome assembly SWCD01 (sample SAMN10267278, study PRJNA491770) | bioreactor metagenome | isolation source: DHS bioreactor inoculated with marine | place: Japan: Omine Ridge, Nankai Trough | reverse complement strand
CATTCTAATAATCCGATAGAATTTTTATAAATTGATCTTTTGCTCTTGATAATTTCATTTTTGTTGCTGCAAATGTTGCCGAAATTTTTCTGCTTATCTTTTCGGTATTTAAATTTTTGAAATATCTTAAAATAAATACCTTCCTATAGACTAAAATCATTTTATGCAATGTTGAACCAACAATCTCCCAAAAATTTTGTTCTTGTTGTCTTGTAAACGTTGATCGATATATTGTATCGATATCGATATCCCCGTCAGTTGAGACAAAAGATTTCCAAAATTTTCTTTTGTTCGACAGAACCATAGAAAGAGAAACGTTCACAGTTACTTGCGTTAACCAAGTTTTAAATTCGGATTCAAAACGGAATTTTTGTAATCCAAAATAAATCCTCACGAATACTTCTTGTGCCGCATCTTCAGAATCCTGAGCATTTTTGAGTTTTGAATAGCAAATTTGAAATACATAGTTTTTATATCGATTAACTAATTCTTCAAATGCTTTCTCAGCATCCATGGGGTTAGAACAAAATATTCTAACCAATTCATTATCAGAATTATTTTTCACAGAATTTCTGTATCATTTTAAATCCTTAGTCAATTAGACTTATAATTTTTCTAATCGTAACACTTGCTAAAATATATTTATTGTAAATAATTCTCAGATCATTCAGTTGGGAAGGTAGTTTGCTGATATTATTTCATTTGAGCTACTGGTTAACCTAGTAAGCGGCTTATGAATAAAACAATAACGCTCTCATTAATAAAAGGGCTAATGTCTTAAATTGGTTTAAACCTTGCAGTAAAATGACGAAGCATCGGTGCTTCGTAAGTAAACTCGTAACCACTTAGTTTTTCTCTATTTTTAAATACTTCAATAATCACTTCCGCAACATAATCAATATGACTTTGAGTATAAACGCGACGGGGAATTGCCAGTCTTACTAATTCCATTGAGGGGGCAACAGGTTTGCCGGCTTTATCATATTTGCCGAACATTACACTTCCAATTTCAACGCCGCGCACTCCGCCTTCAATATAAAGTTCGCAGGCAATTGCCTGCCCGGGGAATTGATGAGGGGGAACATTAGGAAGAAATCTTTTTGCGTCAATGTAAATTGCGTGTCCGCCGGGCGGTTCAATAATCGGCACTCCAGCGGATGTAATTTTCTCACCTAAATATTCTGTGCTTCTAATTCTGTATTGCAGATAGCTTTCTTCCATTATTTCTTCCAAGCCTTGTGCAATTGCTTCAAGGTCACGCCCGGCTAAACCACCGTAAGTTGGAAATCCTTCAGTTACGATTAAAAGGTTACGGCATTTTGTTGCCAGTTCTTCATCATTTACTGATAGCCAGCCGCCGATGTTTACGAGTGCATCTTTTTTCGCGCTCATTGTTGAGCCGTCTGCGTAAGAAAATATTTCCTGACAGATTTCCTTGATCGATTTATTCTCGTAACCCGGTTCGCGTTTTTTAATAAAGTACGCATTCTCTGAAAAACGGCACGCATCAATAAATAGCGGTAGTCCGTATTTATTACATACCTCTTTTGTTTCGCGAATATTCTGCATTGATACAGGCTGTCCGCCGCCGGAATTATTTGTAATTGTAATCATCACGACAGGAATATTTTCAACACCGGTTTCCTGAATAAATTTATCTAGTTTTTCAATATCCATATTTCCTTTAAAATCTGCACGCTGCTCGGGATGTTTACCCACTTCACAAATCAGGTCCACAGCCTCGGCTCCGGAAAACTCAACATTCGCACGGGTTGTATCAAAGTGTGTATTGTTTGGTATAAATTTACCGGTACCGCCGATTATTGAAAAAAGTATTTTCTCTGCCGCTCTTCCCTGGTGTACAGGTATAATCACATCATCGCCTGTGATTTCTTTAACCGCTGCCTCAAATCTGTAAAAACTTCGCGAGCCTGCATAAGATTCGTCGCCATCCATAATTCCAGCCCATTGTTTAGCGCTCATTGCTGAAGTTCCGCTGTCTGTAAGCAGATCAATAATTACGTCATCGGCATGAATTAAAAACGGATTGTATCCGGCTTCTTTTAAAATTTTAGTTCGTTCTTCTTTTGTAGTAAATCTAATCGGCTCAACTGATTTAATTTTGAAGGGTTCGATAATAGTTTTCATTAAATCCTCTTAAAAAATTGCAAATAAACATTGTCAAATTATGTAAAAAAAGAACACTTACCAATGAACTTTCAAAAAATTATATCGTCCAAAATTAAAAATTGTATAAATAAACATTTCTGATTTTAATAGTAAAATATTAAATTACCGATGTTGTCTAACAAAGTATATAACCAAAGGGGATGAACTATATGGAAGAATTTAAAGACCAAGAATCCATTGAAAATGAATCTGTTGACGAAGAAAGTTATGAACTGAGTCATTCAGATAAACTCGTCGGCGTATTTACAGAGCCAGGAACAACATTTTCCAGTATGTCAAAATTTCCCGCTAAAACTGCTGATTGGATAATTCCACTTTTGTTAATGATAATTATTGCAGCGTTAACACAGGTCGTAATGATGTCCAACGAATCAATTAAATACTCTATGATGGAAAAACAAATGGAAGCTGTTGAAAAGCAGCTGAGTGATGCTGTTGCAAACGGAGACCTTACACAAGCACAAGCTGATGAAAGATTGGAACAGACGCGTCAGTTTTTTGAAAACAGCGGAATGGGATTAATGTTTGGAATCATAGGTATTGTTGTATTTACTTTTATTTTCTTTTTCATAATCTCCGGTGTATTCTATCTGGTTGCTAAATTCGGACTGAAAGGTGACGGCAACTATTCCTCTGCAATGGTTGCTTACGGACTTCCATATTACATAATTGCCCTGCAGCTTATTGTTATGGTTATTGCAGCGTTAGCAATGAACAAATTAATGGCGGGAACGAGTGTTGCTGATTTTATGGATATGGAAAAAACTACAATTCTCGGATTTATTTTAGGTAAAATTGATCCATTTACAATCTGGTTTTATGCTGTAATAAGTATTGGATTAGCTAAAATGTTCAAATCGGCAAATACAACAAAATTTGTCATAACTGTTTTTATATTGTGGCTTGGAACTAACTTCTTGTTTTTCGGTCTCTCGAAAGTTGTACCTTTCTTTGGTAATTTTCTTCGCTAATATTAAGTCCGGGTTAAACCGGACTTTTTTTATTCCAATTTAGCATTCCATTAAAATTTTGCGTAAATATTTTTTACATTAATGTAAAAATAATATACCGCATCAGTATTATTTTTATTAAATTAAAGCATTATTGCTTGTCATTTTGGCATTTAGACAAGCAGTAGGACAAAATATGAAATCTAAATGAAGCCTATTTGTCTTAATTTAGATGTTTTGTAAAATTAATTTACATGTAAAATGTGCCGATTTGAGACTATGCCTTAGAAAAAGAGTTAAAATGAATCAAAAAGGCGCTAAATATTGATACAAATCACATTGGTTCAATAGTTGATTATAATCAAATGTTATAAAAGTATTAAAATAAACGAATTTACACACTAAATCAGCAATTAGGAAATGAACTGGGCTGAACAAATAGAAAATTATAGTGATTTTTCTGATTTAAGCAACAGCGAGCTGCTTGAGAGTATTTCAGTAATGAAAGAAAAAGCGGCTTATTTCCATTCGCGCGAATTGGTTAGATTGGAGAGAATGAAAACGAAAGCTATTATTAGTAATTTGGAGCTTTTCGAACGCATTCGAAACCAATATGAAGAAACAAGATCAACTCCGCCGAGTAAATGGTTTGAGAATTGGGAAATTTATTTAACAATTCTTGCAGAAGCAGAACGAAGAGAATTATTTCAAAAAGTAGGTTAATTTTTCTTTAGCTGCGGCTTTAAATTTGGAACCCTTGTTGAAAAGGTCGTGATGGTACTTAGTGCAACCGTTACGACTTTTTTTATTGAATAATTGAATGACTGCAGGTTTCATGTTCGCAGGTTGTAAGTTTCAGGTTTAAAGATTTTCTTTCCACTTTTTCCCTTTCACCCTTTCACATTTATATGATGCTCTGCGGATCGATATCTAATGTTAATCTAATATTTCTAAAACGTGATTTTTGATTGAACTCGATTAAACTCTCCAGCATTGCTTTTCGAAGAATTTTTCCCGACACATCAAATTGCCTTTTGCTCTTAACCAAAATTTGGAATCGATATTGATTTTTTATTCTTTCAATAATCGCGGGGGCGGGTGGAGTAATAATTAATCCTCGTCCGTATTTCTGAAGGAATTTATGAAAATGTTCAACAGCGCCTCGTGCGTTCACTTCTTTTTCATCTTTACTTTCAATCAAACACATGCGTGTAAATGGTGGGTACTCCCCGCTCTTCCTCAACTGTAATTCTTTTTCGTAAAAATCATTGTAATTATTTTCATAAACTTTTTGCAGCACAAAATGCTTTGGGTTTTGTGTTTGAATTATTACTTCACCCGGAACTTTGCTTCTTCCTGAGCGTCCCGAAACTTGAGTTAATAACTGGAATGTCCGCTCATCAGCACGGAAATCGGGGAGCCACAAAGTAGTTTCTGCTGAGATCACTCCTACTAAAGTAACGTGGGAAAAGTCTAATCCCTTTGCCACAATTTGTGTCCCAACAAGCATATCAATTTCCAAATTTCTAAATCGGTTTAGTATTACTCCAAGTGTACCTTTACGCGATATGGAATCTGAATCAACACGCTCAACTTTTATATTCGGGAAATAATATTCAAGTTCATCCTCAACCCGCTGAGTTCCTGTACCAAAGAACTTAAGCGCAATCGATCCGCAATTAGAACATGCTTTAGGCACTTTTTTTATTATTCCGCAGTAATGACATTTCAAAATATTTTTATTGATATGATGTACCATTGAAACTGAACAATCTGGGCAAGTCTCAATCTCACCGCAATCCTCACAATAAATTTGTGTTGCAAAACCTCTTCTATTTTGAAGGAGGATTACTCCCTCCTTCTTTTTCAATCTATCAGAAATTGCTTCCAGCAAAGTTTTGCTAAAAACATTTTCCATCCGTTTCTGTTTCCGTTCCTGCGAAATATCTACGAGTCTTATCCTCGGTAATTTGGCGTTGTCAACTCTTTCCTTCAACTCAAGTAATTTATGCTTGCCGGATTCGGCATTGAACATACTTTCAACAGAAGGTGTTGCAGAGCCCATTACAATTGGGCATTGTTCAAGGCTGGCTCTTACTAATGCAGCGTCTCTTGCATGGTAGCGGGGAATATTTTCAAACTGCTTGTAACTGCCGTCATGCTCCTCATCAACAACTATCAACCCAATATTTTTAAGTGGTGCAAATAATGCAGAGCGCGGACCAATTACAACCGAGTACTTCCCGGCAATTATTCCGCGCCACGAATCGTAGCGTTCACCGAGCGACATTCTACTGTGGAGAACAGTAACTTTATCGCCGAAGTTATTGTAGAATCTCGATGTGATCTGTGGGGTTAACGATATTTCAGGAACAAGAATAATTACAGCTCTGTTCTGTTCGAGTGTTAATTTTGTAAGTTCAATATAGACTTGAGTTTTTCCGCTCCCGGTAACTCCGTGAAGCAGAAAAGATTCAAAATTATTTTTTTTGATTGATTTTTTTACAGTGTCAATAACTAATTTTTGGGGCTCGGTCAGTTTAAATTTTTGAATATCTTCGGCATATGAATCACTGAAAACTCTTTCAATTTCTTTATCAAAAATTTCTATTAATCCTTTTTCAGCGAGTGAGTTTATTGATGCCTGATGTGTTTTAGTTTTCTTAAGTAAAAGACTAAGCTGATAATCATCATTTTCATTTGCAATTAATTCCAATAGAAGCACAACTTGCTTGGATGATTTTTTTTCCAATTCGGGAAAATGCTTGTAAATTTCTTCAACCGGCAAAGCCAGCTTAACAAATTTTAATTTCTTTACTCTAACTTTTGCTTCTGAAATTTGATTAAGTATTGTAACCGCACCTAACTTTTCAAGCGAGCGTAGTTGGGAGTAAATATTTTTTTTGCCTACGTTTCGTTGCACTGTTGATATTCTCGAACTTTCATTATCTGCAAAAAAGTTTAACAGTTTTGCTTTTATTGAACTCTTCTTTTTTTCTTCAGAGTATAATTCTTCACAAAATTTTGTATCTGCAACAATTGTTCTTTTCGATTCCACTTCGGTACCGTATGGAACTGAGTATCGTAATGCTTCGCCGAGGGAGCTTAAATAATATTCAGAGAGCCATTCGTAAAATTTTAATGAGCCGCTGTCAAAGATCGGTTGTTCATCAAGCACGTCTTTAACTGGCTTAATTTTCCCATCGAGTTCAGCAGTTTCAGAAAGCGAAATTACAAATCCAGTAAGTATGCGTCTGCCGAAAGAGACTACTACTCTTACACCAACATGAACCTGCTCACTAAATTCAGCAGGTACGGAATAGGTAAACGAATTTCTGAAAGGTAAAGGGAAAACTACTTGTGCGTACATTTATTCAAATTAAAAGTGAAAAATATTTTTATATAACTGACGGTTCTAAAAGAGATAGTGTCTGTTCGGCAACATCCAACCTTGCATTTACCCCGGTCGGCAGTGTAAACTTGTTAGTTATGTGACCGAATGACAATCCGTAGACAACAGGAATGCCTAGGTCAAATAATCTATCAAACAATACTTCCTTTAATGAAAATGAGTTTGAGAATGATGCATTTTTTCTTCTTGGTTCGCAATTTTTGAAAACGCCAATTGCAATTCCGGATGCGTGTTTAAATTTACCCGCAAGAATTAATTCAGTCAGCATTCGGTCAACTCTGTAAGGCTCTTCGCCAACTTCTTCCAAATAAATTATTTTGTTGTCGTAATTCATATCATAAGGAGTACCCAAAAGGGAAGTAATGATTGATAAATTTCCTCCAACTAAAATTCCTTCCGCCACTCCGCTTCTGATCGTGTATCTGTCGTAATCACTATTTTCGTTTTCTTCATCGGCTGATCTTAAAACCACATTTGGTTCCAACTTCATCAAAACATCTTTAAAGTACTGCACGGAAAAATCATTAAAAGTTGAAATGCCAACCGGACCATGAAAACTAACTAAACCGGTTTTAGTAAAAATTGCGCTAATTAAGGAAGTGATATCACTGTATCCGCATAAAACTTTTGGATTATTTTTAATGTTGTCGTAATCAATAAATGGTAAAAGTCTGTTGCAGCCGTAACCGCCGCGTGCACAAATTATTCCTTTCACTTCTTTATCCGCAAACATCGTATTTATATCATTCGCTCTAACTGAATCGGTGCCGGCTAAGTATCCGTTTTTATCGAGAATTGATTTGTTAAATTTTACCTTAAATCCAAGTCCTTCTAAGTTTGCAACGGATTCATCTAATTCTTCCTTAGATATGAAACTGCCGGGAGCTATTAAACCCAGAGTATCGCCTTCATTTAACTTGCCCGGTTTAATGATCAAATTTCTAGTTGGTAATTTTTCATCGGATGAAAAAACTTTAGAAAGTGGTAAAAATGAAGCAATTGCTGATAATGAAAGGGTAGTTATAAATATTCTGCGCTGCATATTCTTCCAATATTTTTTTATTCAAATTAAGAAAAATAATTTTAACATTTTTTTGTTTTACCTGTCAAATCTTACTTCTTGCAATTATTATTACTATGCTATAATTTAACGATAGTTTAATTAAAACTTAATGTAAAGGAGACTCAAATGTATAAAACAATGTTGTCATTACTGATATTTTTCTTTTTGGTATCAAACTTATTGGCTGGCGATGGTAAAACATTCGGCAAAGATATAACCGAAAAAGAAACAACAAAAATATCTCAAATACTTGACGCACCGGAAAATTATGACGGTAAAGTGGTTAAGGTTGAGGGAACTGTAGTAAATGTTTGTGAAACACGCGGCTGCTGGATTGAGATTGCAAGTGATAAAGAATATCAAACAATAAAAATAAAAGTTGAAGACGGCGAAATTGTTTTTCCGATGGAAGCAAAAGGTAAACCCGCTGTGATTCAAGGTGAAGTTTATTCATTCATTCCTGCAATTCAGTCGGATTGCAAAGATGCTTGCGGTGGTGATAAGGATAAACATGCTGAAGCTGAAAAAACTGAGAAAGCAGAAAAAGCCGAAGGCGGATGCTGTGCAGGTAAAAAAGCAGAAGTTAAAAAAGTTTACCAGATCAAGGGTCACGGCGCGGTAATTTCAATATAGGTTTAATGTTAGTCAACAAAAGCCTTTGCAATTATTGTAAAGGCTTTTTCTTTATGTGGATAGTTTATGAAATTTAGAAAAATTGTTAGAGTTGTTCATCGGGACTTAGGGTATTTATCGGCAGTGCTTTTAATTATTTATTCAGTTTCCGGTATTGCTGTAAACCATGTTGGCGATTGGAACCCGAATTACATTATTGAAAAAACTGAAGTTAAATTTACTCCGAATGAAGATACAACAATGACCCAATCTCAAATGGAGGCTTATCTGATTAGCGAACTTGGAATTAGGGATTCTGTGCAAAATCGTTTTCGTGAAAATATTTCGACAATCGATTTATTTTTTGATGGGAAAACAATCGTTGGCGATCTAAAATCGGGAATTGCAAAAATTGAACAAGTAAATGATCGGGCGGTTATAAAAGAGACGAACTTTCTTCACTTAAATAAACCGAAAAAGTTATGGACATATGTTGCGGATGCATTTGCAATAGCTTTGTGTTTTTTAGGTTTAACAGGTTTATTTATTTTAAAAGGTAAAAATGGTTTAGCAGGAAGAGGAAAGTATTTTTTAATTGTCGGGGCACTTATTCCAATAGTATTTTTGATTTTGTATTTGTAAAAAAAAGACAGGCATTCTGCCTGTCTTTTAATTTTCTAATTTGTCACCCTAATATTTTCTAATTTTAACTGTCATTCTGAATCGAGACGATTTTTTTCGAGATGAAGAATCTCTTTGAACTAAAGTGCGAGATATTTCACTCGTTCAAAAAACGAACTCCCTCAATATGACAAACAAGCATTATCAACTTTTTTAAGAAATTCAAACTAATTCACTTCAAAAATTGAATCATCCAATCCTGTATTGATTGTTATAGATTCAACATTCAGCTCAACTTTTTGCGGACCCATGCTTTGTATTAACTTATGCGCGAATTTCATTCCGTTAACTTCTTTATAGTCCGACATATCAACTGTTTGTGTGAATGATCCCTGCGGCAATTCAATATTTTGTACTTCCCTTACTTTGTAACCTGTTTCAGCATCAAAGTAGTGAGTCCATTCTTTCTCAAACGGTAATTTGAAAACTACTTTGTAACAGTCTTTCCCATCAATAGATTCAACTCCTTTTAAATCAGCTGTAATTCCTAAATCCTCATATACAAGCATCAAGTTAAGCATGGATTGTATTTTCATTTCTTCAAGTTTATCACCTTCAAAAATTTCTTCCTGACCCATTGCCGCCTGCTTTCCTTCTTCACCGTCAAATACAGTTGTCTGCTGCATAACTCCAGCATCAAAATATTGATACAATTTATTTGGAGCTTTTTGATTAATTGTAAGCGTCAGTTCAAAATTTTGAATTTTGCCTTTCATGATGGTGGTTTTATCTTTTAAGGTCAGCAATTTTTCCTTTCCGCCAACTGCGTTAATGTACTTGTCTATAACGGTTTTAGTTGTTACTCCTTCGGGTAGTTTTTTAGCAGAAGGATCAATTTCATTTGCATAAATATCGTAATGAGTAATTTTTTCGCTCAAACTGAATTTTTTTAATTTGTCGGCAATTTCATCAGCCTTACCAACAACTATCACATGTGCGTTATCAGGTTTGATATATTTCTTTGCCATCTCAAGAATATCATCAGCAGTAACGGCGTTTAATTTCTTTAAGTAATTTTGATAATAATCTTTTGGAAGATTATGGCGAGCAATATTTATTGCAAATCCCGCAATAGTTCCGGGCTCTTCCAAGGAGCGGGAGAAACTTCCCGTTAAATAATTTTTAGCAAGCTGCAATTCGTCGTCAGTTACTTTTTCACTTTTAATTTTTTTCATTTCAGAAATAAATTCTGTAATAACGCTGTCGGTTACCTCATTGCGCGCTTCTGTAAATGCATCAAACCTTGCAATAGTTCTATCAGGAGACATTGATGAGCGTGCATAATATGCCCATCCTTTGTCTTCGCGAATATTGTTATCAAATCTTGACCAAGTTCCGCCAAGTATTTTATTTAGTACACTTACTTTAATCGCATCTTCGCTTCCAATTGTTAATTCGATCGGGTAGGCCAAGTGGATTACAGATTGAACAGATGCAGGGCGGTCAACTAGTGCAACTTTTCTTACAAGCGGTTTTGCCGGTGTAGGATAATCATGAGTTGGAATTTCTTTTGCTTTCCATCCGCTAAAATATTTTTCAACAAGGTCTTTAGCTTCATCCACATCAATATCACCAACAATGGCTAAATAAGTGCTGGAAGGACTTATGTAAGTATCATAAAAGTTTTTACATGTTTCTAATGTTATTGCTTTAACAGTTTCTTCTGTTAAAATTTCTCCCTTGGGATGGTCCTTTCCGTAAACAAGAGCATTTCTTACATTTGAAGCAATTGAACTTGGATCATCTTTTTGTACTTCTAATCCTGAGAGAGTTTGAGTCCTAATTTTATCTAACTCTTCCTGCTTGAATTCCGGATTCAAAACAACGTCAGCAAAAATATCAAAGTAGGTATCAACATGTTTTTTTAAGCATCCGCCACTAACACTTGATGAAGAAGTACCAAGTGATGCACCGATAAAATCGATCTCTTCATCAATCTGAGCTTTGGTTCTTGTTTTAGTTCCGCGGCGTAAAAGCTGCCCGGCAAAATCAATTGCGCCCAATGTTTCGCCTTCAAATATCAAATCTTTATGAAAAACCATTGAGAAAGTAACTCGGGGCAGTTTATCATTTTCAACTACGTAAACTTTCAATCCGTTTTCTAATTGAAATGATTCGTAGTCGCCAATTTTAATTTCAGGCGCCGGACCCGGTTTAGGTTTTTGACTTCTATCTAACTGGGCAAATAGTGTAACAGAAAACAGAAGCATCAGTGTTAAAATAAAATTTATTTTTTTCATTTGAATTTTCTCCAATTTCAAAATTGCATAATCACTTTTTAATTTTGCATTGACTTAGGCAGATAATAAAGCACAACCCTTTTGTTAGGATCCAAATATTTATTAGCTACTCTTTTAATGTCTTCACGCGTAACTTTCATATAACGTTCAATCTCGGTGTTAATTAAATTTGCATCTCCAAAATAAACATGATAGTCCGCGAGAGTTTCTGCAATACCTGCAATGCGGGCGTTTTGTGTTACAAAATTATTCTCGATCTTATTCTGCAGTTTTTGAAATTCTTTTTCCGTAATTAATTCCTCTTTAACCTTGTCCAATTCTACTTGTATGGCAGCTTCTAATTCCTCAGCCGTTTTTCCAATATTCGGGAGTGCGAACACAATAAACAAGCCGGAATCTTCCAACGAAAATGGAAACGAACCTGCCTGCAGTGCGACTTGCTGATTGTCCACTAACTCCTTATACATACGTGAGCTTTGACCCTGCGATAAAATTGTTGTGAGCATATTTATCGCGTAATAATCATCAGTACCCTGCGCAGGTATATGATAAGCATGAACAACAGCCGGAAGCTGTACATTTTCAAACACGGAATCTCTTGTCTCTTCCGTCATTGGCGGTTCAACAACATTTGGTCGATAAATATCCTTTGTTCCTTTTGGAATACTGCCGAAATATTTTTCGACTAATTTTTTTGTCTCATCAATATCAAGATCACCGGCAATTGATAGAGTTGCGTTTTGAGGAACATAATATGTTTTATAAAAATCCATAAACTCATCAATCGTAGCTTGATCGATATATTGTGCCGAGCCAATAGGCATCCAGTTATATGGATGAACTTTAAATGAGCGCTTAAATATTTCTTCTGCAAGAGAACCATACGGTTGATTTTCCAAACGCTGCTTCCTTTCTTCTTTAACTACTTTTCGCTGTGTTTCAACTCCAATGGTGTCAACATTCAAATGCAGCATTCTTTCGGATTCCAGCCAAAGACCAAGTTCAAGCTGATTGGAGGGAAGTATTTCGTAGTAAAAAGTTCTATCGAAATTTGTGTTGGCGTTTAGTGCTCCGCCTGCAGTTTCAACAATTTTATCATAATCGCCTCTAGCGATATTTTTGGAACCTTCGAACATTAAATGTTCAAAAAAGTGTGCAAAGCCTGTTCGCTTTGGGTCTTCATTTTTTGAGCCTACATGGTAAAGTATTGTCACTGCTACTAATGGTGTCGAATGGTCTTCATGCAGAATAACATGCATTCCATTCGCCAATTCAAATTCTTCAAACTCAATCTCGTTACCAGATGCAACAGTAAATTTTGTGACAAGTAAAATGCTAATTATCGCAAAGATGAATTTTTTCATTTTCTCCTCATGTTTAATACATGTGTTTTTTTTTAATAATGGATAAATCAATTTAATTATTATGCCGAAGTTTTCAAAAATTAAGGGGAGGATTAAAAAACTATTTTACTCATCCAGTTCAAAAGCAAACGTGTAAGTTTAATTCTTGAATCACTGAAAGAATGTCCTGAATCAATTGTTATGTCTATCATTTTATCGGCATTGACGCTTCGTAGTGCTTTCATAAACGGCAAATGATGAATTTCCGCAGGAGCCAAAGTATCAAACCTTGCTCTAATTATAAGCAGGTTTTTCTCTGCTAATTCATCGGCAAAATTATTTAAATTAAAATTCTCCGAGCATGTAATCATCTCGTCCAAAAGTTTTTCGGGACTAATGTTATTAAAAATATTTGCTGATTCCTGCAGCCTCTCAAGTGAAATATTATATAGTTCTTCACTTCCGGAGATTAATTTTGCAAAGTAGCCAAAGTTAAATCCGGCAAATGAGGTAATATTTTTTATTTGAGGATAATCAATACATGCTTTTAGTGCGGCAAATCCTCCCATGCTATGACCGGCAAGAATTATTTTATTAGGGTCAATTCTTAGCTCCTCTGCATCGTTATTTAAAATAAATTCAATTGCAGCATTTACATCATCCAAACAATTATTCCATGAGAATTTTCCTTCACTGCCCCACATTCCGCGGTAATGGAAAACTAAAACATTCCAGCCTGCTCGCTGCATTGCGTGGGCAATATCAAAATTGTTTTCATTTCCAGGGAAACCATGAAGCAGAATTACATTGGGGTGCGGTCCTTCTCCGGCGGCTACGAAAAAAGTTCCTAACAATTTATAGCCCGCACTGTAAAACTTAATGGGCATCATGGTTGAAGAATATTCTGCAGATGATAAGGAGTTATCTTGAGTTACAGGATCGACTGTCATAAAATCTACCTTTCTTCGCTATTGCTGATTACAGCATCGACTTCAATTTCAATTAATAATTGTGGGTCAACCAGTTTGCTTATTTCAACCATTGTTGAGGCAGGTTTTATATTTTTGAATACTTCTGCGTGTGCATTACCAATTTTTTCCGAGTCTTCAATATTCGTAACGTACATCCTTGTACGAACAACATCGATAAAATTACCGCCGGCTTTTTCTAACGCGATTCCAATTTTATTCAATATGAATTTTGTTTGCTCATATGCATCGTTGATTCCCACAATTTCATTTTTCTCGTTAACAGCAACTGTTCCTGATACGAAAATCTGATTGCCAACTTTTACAGCTCTGGAGTAGCCGACTTTCTCTTCCCAAATTGTTCCGGAGGTTATATTGGTTCTTCTCATTTTTAAATAGAAGTTTTTGAAAAAATGTTTAGTTACAAAATAGTAATAATGTTAAGTGCTAAAGTATTACTATGAATGGGCTTATTCAATAGAAATATTATTAGATGAATTTGGCTTTGGAAAGGATAAAACAAATTATTTAGTCAAAGATTGATAATTTTATTTTGCGCCATCATTTGTTATCTTTGCTGTTTATTTATTCAAACTAAAAGTGAGTTTATGCGACTAAGTAATTCATTTATACCAACATTAAAAGAAGTTCCAACAGATGCGGTAATTCCAAGCCACATTTTAATGATAAGAGCGGGACTAATTCGGCAGCTTTCTGCAGGTATATATTCAATGCTGCCTGCGGGCTACAAAGTGATCAGAAAAATCAGTGAAATAATTCGTGAAGAGATGAATGCGATCGGCGGACAAGAGTTTCACCTGCCAGCATTGAACCCGAAAGAAATTTGGCAAGAGACAGGGAGAGTTGAAGCGTTCGGCGACACTCTTTTTCACCTTAAAAATAGAGATTATGTTTTAGCTCCGACTCATGAAGAAATTATTGCTTTCCATGCAAAAGGAAGTGTCAAATCATACAAGGATCTTCCGCAAATTTGGTATCAAATTCAAACCAAGTTTAGAAATGAAGCAAGACCCAGAAGCGGCGTGATTAGAGGTCGTCAATTTTTGATGAAAGATTCCTACACCTTGGATGCAACGTGGGAAGCTTTGGATGAAGGTTATCAAAAACATTACAATGCTTACCGCGCAATTTTTGATAGATGCGGATTAAATTATTTTGTTGTAGGTGCACATAGCGGCGCAATGGGCGGCAGTAAATCTGAAGAGTTTATGGTAAAATCCGATGCCGGTGAAGACAATATTGCACATTGCGAAAAATGCGGTTATGCAGCTAATCTTGAAGTAGCGCAATCAGTTTCAAAACCGCTTACGAGAAAAAGTGAAGGGAAAGAAGTTTTTGAGATCAGCACGCCGGATGTAAAATCGATTGACGAGCTTTGTGAATTTTTGAAAATTGATGAAACAGAATGTGCTAAGTCAAGAATTTATATTCAAGATGGAACGCCTGTTTTAGTCTTGATGGTTGGTAACGATGAAGTGAACGAAGCTAAATTGGAAAGTGTTTTAGGCAGCCAGGTTAGACCGGCACATCCGGAAGAACTTGCTGATATTACCGGTGCTGATGCAGGTTCAATTGGTCCGATTGGATTTAAACATAAAATTATTGCGGATAACCGACTAAAAGATTCAAACAATATGTACTCGGGTGCAAACAAAAATGATTATCACATTGGCGGTATTGATTTTTCCAGAGACGTGAAAGATGCAGAATACTCGGATTTAAGATTTGCTGAATCAGGTGACGAATGCACAAATTGCGGAGCCGATTTGGATGTATTTAAAGCAATTGAACTTGGACATATTTTCAAACTCGGCACAAAATACTCCGAGGCGCTTAGCGCAAACTTTTTAGATGAAAACGGAAAAGAACATCCAATTATTATGGGCAGTTACGGTATTGGAGTTGAGCGCGTATTTGCTTGTTTTATTGAGCAAAACTATGATGACCGTGGAATTATTTGGGACCTTAATTTGGCCCCATTCCAAATTCACATACTTGGTTTGAATATGAAAAAAGATTCGGTTATTGAAGCCGTTGATAAAATATATTCTGATCTAACTAAAAAAGGTTACGATGTTTTATTGGATGACAGAGTTGATGCTTCCGCAGGATTCAAATTTAACGATGCCGATTTAATGGGAATGCCTCTTCAGATTATTGTAGGTGAAAGAAACTTAAAAGAAAATATTGTTGAAGTGAAAGTTCGAAAAGACGGATCGAGACAAAATATTATTCTTGATGAATTGTATTCTAAGATTGATGAATTAATTAATTCGTTAAAGTAAAATTGAAATGAAACCAAAGCTCTATATTGTATCAACGCCAATAGGTAATTATAAAGATATTACGCTTAGAGCTTTAGAAATTTTACGTGAAGTCGATTTTATTGTTTGCGAGGAATATAAAGAAGCGAGAAGACTTCTTTCAAATTTTGAAATTGAGAAAGAATTAATTTCACTTAATGAACATAACGAAAATGAATCAGCCCCGATAGTTGTTAAGAAAATTCTTGATGGGGAAAATGCTGCGTTGATCTCCGATTGCGGTACCCCTCTTTTTTCTGATCCCGGACATTACTTAATTGATCTATGCATTTCGAGTAAAATTGAATTGGTTCCGCTGCCCGGCGCAAGTTCTTTAATGCCGGCTCTTGCTGCTTCGGGTCTTGATATAGAAAAGTTTTTTTACTACGGCTGGCTTTCACCAAAAACAGAGCTCAGAAAAATGGAGCTAAAAAGACTTAAAAATGAAAATCGATTAATAATTATTTTAGATACTCCATACCGTTTAAGAAAATTATTAAGTGAGGTATCAAGCATTTTTGGAGAAAAGCAAAAGGCAGTGCTGGCTTATAAAATTACTATGCCCGAAGAAAATTTTATAAGGGGAACAATTAAAGATATTTTGAATACAGCAGAACAAAAAAAATTGAAAGGCGAGTTTGTGCTGTTAGTGGATAATAGGAAAGAGAAAAATAAAAGGAATCCAGATTAATATTTGACACTTGATTTCAGCTTTATTTTTAATTAGAATTATAAGTAAATAGTAACATAATTATTAAAATTTATTGAATAGTTTATAAGATTTTATGGAGGAATAAATGTTAGTTGTACAGGATGTTGATTTAACACCTAATCCGCAGGCGTTAAAATTTATTTTGAGTGAAGTAATTCTTAAAAGAGAATCAAGAAGTTTTCAGTCGAAAGAAGAGGCGGCAAACGATCCGCTTGCAAATGGAATTTTTAATATTAGCGGAGTTGTCTCTGTATTCTACATGGATAAATTTATTACGATCGAAAAGGATCCCAAGATTAGTTGGGGCGAAATTCAAAAATCATTTGTTAATTTTATTCGTGAATTTGATTTGGCACTTATTCCGCAGGAAAAAGAAATTGAAGTTTCATCGGAAGAAGAAACTGTGCTTCTAAAACAAATTAATGCATTGCTCGATCAGCGTGTTCGTCCGGCACTTGCAGGTGATGGCGGCGGACTTGAAGTTGTGGGATTGGATGGATTGACCTTAACGATTCATTATCAAGGCGCATGCGGAAGCTGCCCTAGTGCAATAAGAGGTACCTTAGTTGCAATTGAAAATATGTTGAAAAGGGAAGTTAATCCAAATTTGGAAGTTATACCGGGATAAGAAAAATAATGTGTTTTGTGTAAAAGAAAAGCCTTGAGAGTTAAATCCTCAAGGCTTTTTTGCTATTGCACAGGGGATATTTTATGCTGCACCAAATGAGGAATATTTTTCCTCGACCAAATTTTTATCTTCTTTGCGGGATGAATGTTTCTCTATATTATCTTCAAGTATATCTTTCAGTTCATCTTCAAAGAAAAATTTCTCTTTATCAAAAGCTGGCACTAAATCATTTAGCCATTTTGCTTTTCTATCATACTTGGCAAAGAATGGGCGTTTGACCCAATCAGAGTTTCTGCCCTGAAGAAAATTTAAAACAAATACTTTTTCATCATTAATTTTTGCAACCCCGTCTATTGTTACTTTGCCTGGTGTTGCAGACATGGAAGGCCCTCGTACCGTTCTGCTTAGTCCGGATACTTGTGTGTAGGCATCACGGTAAATTTCAAATGCTCTGGCTAATGGAACTGCAAAGTAATTTTTAGCTCCGGTATCTCTTTCAACAAAAAAGTAGTAAGGAATTATACCTAGTTTAACCTGATCTCTCCACATTCTAGCCCAAATTTTAGGATCATCATTAATATGTTTAATTAATGGTGACTGCGATCTTATCTCCGCACCTGTTTCTCTAATTCTTTTAATTGCTTCCTTTGCAACATTTGTTTTTAATTCAACCCAATGATTTACATGAGCCATAATTGCAAGGTGCTTACCTGCTTTCATAATTTTTTCAAACAGCTGCAAAATTCCGTCGGCATCCTTGTCGGTTACAAACCGATAAGGCCAGTATGAAATCGATTTTGTCCCAATTCTAATATTTCTAACATGGTCAAATTCGGGCGAGAGAAGGGGTTCAATATATGCTTTCAATTTTTTTAGCGACATTATCATGGGATCGCCGCCGGTGAAAAGCACATCCGTAATTTCTTTGTGCTGTTGAATATATTTTTGAAATCTATTTGATTCATCCGTTGCAAATTTTAAATCGTTATCGCCGATAAACTGAGCCCATCTAAAGCAGAATGTACAATATGCGTGACATGTTTGACCCGCGGACGGAAAGACTAAACACGTTTCATTATACTTATGCTGAACACCGGGAACCAAATCATCATCATCCAAGAAGGGTACGTTTGCTGTTAATTGCGCGGCTGGGTGTGGATTCATATCAAAACGAATTTTATCTGCAACAGATTTAATTTCTTGGGGTGATGCGCTTGATTTTAGGGCGGTAGCCATTCTTTCATAATTTTCAGGAAGAAGCATCCCTTTTTGCATAAAAGTAAGCTGAAACATTGGATCTTCCGGAACATTATCCCAGTTAATCAATTCCTCAACAACGTAATTATTGGTTCTAAACGGCAAAACGTTTGAAACAACTTTAATTTCAAATCTTTTCTCGTCTGAAAGATTTTGAAGCTGTGGAATTTTATCAATATCTCTCAAACCATAAAATTTCATTTGTCTGGGCTTAATCATAATTTCAGTATCCCTTTCAATATTAAAGATAGATTAACAAATACAATTAGTATTCGAGATTTATTGTTTTAACGTAAAATTTTCGTGTGTTATGAATGAAGGTAGCGTTTTCACTACTATGCTGATAAAAATAAAAAAAAATTATCCCCAGTCAAGGATAAATAAAATAAAAGGTTAAAATGCTTGGTTATAAACGAAAAAAGCGGTTATTAACCGCTTTTATTTGAGAGTAGTAACCTGGTTTACATCTTCAAGTCTAACAATTCTTTCCTGAAATTTGTAATTTCCTCTATCGCCCTTAACGGTTTTTACAAATTTAACATGAACACCGCTAGCTTTTTGTTTACCTTTTGCTTTATCTGCAAATGTTTGCGTTTTAGCCATTTTTATATCTCCTAAATTTTAGCTACGTAACTTACAAATTTAGATATTTAAAAGAAACGAATATGAATAGAAAATTCCATAAAAATCTTCCCTCAAAATTACCTATTTTTGAATTAAAAACATAAAGATTTAGAAAATGATGCAAAAATCAAATAAACTGGGAAAAACAGACCTAAAAATTTCACCGTTTGGCTTTGGCGGTTATAGAATAGATAAAAATGTATCAGGTTCTGCAGCATCGTTAGTTTCAGCCATAAGAGGCGGAATAAATTTAATTGATACATCCGCTAATTACTTCGACGGCGGGAGTGAGGAATTAATTGGTTCAGTAATCTATAGAATGCTTGAATTCGGCGAGATTAAAAGGGAAGAAATAGTTATTGTTACCAAAGGTGGTTACATTCAGGGCAGAAACATAGAATTATTGGAACAAAGAAAAGAATCCGGTAATCCCTATCCGGAGGTTGTTAAATGCAATCAAGAATTATATCACTCAATCCATGCTGAGTTTTTAAAAGACCAAATTGAACTTTCCTTAAACAGATTAAATCTTGACTTTATAGATATTTACTTGCTTCACAATCCGGAATACTTTTTACTTTATAATACTGAGCGTAATTTAAATTTACTGCGTGATGAATATTATAGAAGGATACGAGAGGCTTTTCTTTACCTTGAGCACGAAGTGGAATTAGGAAGGATTAATCATTATGGAATTTCATCAAATACATTTGTTGAATATAGTGAAAAGCGAGGTTTTACGTCCCTTGAACGAATTATTGAAATTGCGAATTCAATCTCGAAGGATAACCACTTTGCTGTCGTACAATCTCCGCTAAATATTTTTGAAAAAGGGGCGGCTCAAAATCTTAATCAAGAAGGGGAAACAAAAACATTTCTTCATGTTGCTGATGAAAACAAATTGGGCGTATTAGTTAACCGACCACTAAATGCGATCAAGGATGGAAAACTTTTTCGGTTAGCCGATTTTGATGAAACAGAAAATAGGAACGAATCCGAAATAAAAGAACTGGTTGAGCAACAGTTAAATTTGGAAAGGGAAATTATTGAAGAATATGAAGCGTTAATTCCGCCGCATCAAAAAAGTGAACTGATCCAATTTCTTTCTCTTTCAAAATTTCTAAAGGTTAACCTAAATAAAATTTCAAGCATTACCCATTTTAATGAAATTAAAAGTCAACATTTAGTTCCCCAAATAAATCATGCTCTTAAGGAAATACATAATTTAGATCCGGATAATGCAAAAACTATTTCAAAGCTTAATCAACTTGCGGTTACAGCTAATATTCTTTTAAATTCAATTGGAAGTAAATTCGCAAAAAATAAAAACGAGGATAATTTAGATACTCACAACCGACTGAATAAATATTTTAATAATGGCGGAAACCAAATTCCTTTATCGCAAAAAGCTCTTAAAATCGTAAGCGAATTGCCGGAAGTCAGTTGTGTTCTCGTCGGAATGCGTAAAGAAGAATACGTGCATGATGTAATTTCAGCGAATAATTTGGAAGTAGAAGGCAAGATAAAAGAATTTTGGAGTTCAGATTAATTCGGCAAAAATTCCTTCTACCGTACTTATTAAATTTTTGGGCGAAATTGATACTTGAATACCCCGTGCACCCGCGCTAACAAATATTTTATCAAACAGTTGTGCCGTTTCATCAATGAAAGTTTTATATTTTTTCTTCATTCCAATCGGTGAGCATCCTCCGCGAATATATCCGGTTAAATGCAGTAATTCCCTCAAGTTAATTAGCTCAATCTTTTTTACATTGGCAGCATTAGCTGCTAATTTTAAGTTAAGTTCAAAATTGCCGGGTACGCAAAAAATATAAATATTATTATCGCTACCTCGGGCAACTTAAGTTTTAAATACACTTTCAGGTTCAGCATTAATTTTCATTGCAACATAAACAGCATCCAGTTCGTCCAGGTCAACAGGATACTCATCGGTTGAGAATTCTATTTTTAATTTTTCTAAAATGCTAATTGCGTTAGTTTTTTGCATCTCATTAACAAAAATAAATTTTCATATTAAAAAGTAATATTTCTTTATTTCAAAAACTTAAAGGAAATCAGGATGACAATTAATTCTGTAAATATATTTAGTTACAAAAAAGCATTGATTACTTCATTTATGTTTTTTCTGATGCTTTTAATTTTTACCAATTGCCAGTATAGTAAAAATGCCGGTGAATTAATAAATGCAGCAATTGAAGCACACGGCGGATCAAATTATGCTTCCTCAGAAATACAATTTGATTTTAGAGGAAATCATTTTAGAGTAGTGTTAGAAGGAAATAAATTTATGTATGAAAGAACTTATACTGATACTTTGGGAGAGAGTATCAGAGAAGTAATTTCAAATAAAGGTAAAAGAAAATTTATTAACGGAAATGAAATTGTATTAGACGAAAAAGGAAAAAGTAAAATTGATGGGGCAGTTAATTCTGTGGTTTACTTTACACTTTTGCCATTTCCACTGAAGGATAAAGCAGTTATTAAAAGGTATTTGGGCGATGCTGAAATTAATGGTTCAAGTTATTCGAAAGTCGAAGTTCTCTTTGAAGAAGTGGGAGGAGGAGAGGATTTTGAGGACAGGTACGTTTACTGGATAAACAATGAAAAAAATACCGTTGATTATTTAGCATATTATTTTCACGTTAATGGCGGTGGTTCAAGATTTAGAAAAATGGTGAACCCCAGAAACGCCGGCGGAATTTTGTTTTTTGATCAGGAGAATTATACATCAAAATTGATTGATAAAAATATAGAAGGTTATGATAAAATTTATGCTGATGGTAACCTTGAAAAAGTTTCGGATGTGATTTTAGAAAATGTGAGTGTTGTAAAAACTAAATAAATATTTAAGGGGTCAAACAGCCCGCTAAAAAAGCGGGCTGTTCAAACTTATGTTACCCAATTGTCATCAAAATTAAATTCGCTAAAATATGTCCGGCTTCTTCTAAAAGCGGATCATCAACTTTTATATTTCTAACTTCAACTTCTTTTTTATCAACTATTTCAATTTCAGAATTCTTCTGTCTTTCTTCATCCCTCAATTCGCGTTTCTTTTTGGCAGTCTCGCGCTGACTTTTTCTTTTTTCCTCATTCAAAGAAAATGATTTCTTTTCACGATTGATCTTTATCTCCTCAATGTCTTCCAATAAGTATTGAAGCTCAGGATTTTTATTCATTCTTTCGTTATGCTTATCGCGCAATGTTGGAAAGAATGGCGAAAGGTTGCCAAACTTTGTAAAAGGAGTATCTTGTATTTGATCCCATGGCAAAGCACTTGGCTGAGAACTCTCACCAAATTTTAGTGGATCAACCGGACTTGGAAATTCGATATCCGGCACAACACCCAAATGCTGTGTGCTGCTTCCGGTAATTCTGTAGTATTTTGCCATCGTTAGTTTTACTTGTCCCAGTTTATCTTTAACACCCGGCAAAAATCTTTTTAAATCCCACATATTTTGAACAGTGCCTTTACCGTAAGTCTGCTCACCAATTATTACACCTCTTCCATAATCCTGAATAGCTCCGGAAAAAATTTCGGAAGCAGAGGCGCTGAATCTATTTATTAATACTGCGAGCGGACCGTCGTAAACAATATCGTCGTCAGGGTCTTTGCCTACATCAACACTATTGCCAATATTTTTTACCTGAACAACTGGACCATCTTTAATAAATAAACCGGTAAGAGCAATAGCTTCATCCAAAGCTCCGCCGCCGTTATTTCTCAGGTCAACAATTACTCCGTCAACATTTTCACTTTTAAGTTCTTCAAGCAATTTTTTAACATCACGTGTTGTGCTTTTGTAATCTTTATCACCTTTTCGTCTTGCATCAAAATCAATATAGAATGTCGGGAGATCTATCACACCCAGCCTGTATTTTACATTATCCTCTTCAATTTCAATTATTTCTTTTTTTGCCGATTGTTCTTCCAACTTCACTTTATCCCTAACTAGGGTAATAGTTTCGCTTGGCATATCGGGGTCGGCATCAGCTTTTAAAATTTCAAGTTTAACAACAGTTCCCTTATCGCCTCTAATTAACTGAACAACGTCATCAATTCTCCAGCCTACAACATCAACTAATTCACCGTCAGCGCCTTGTCCAACACTTTTAATTTTATCATCCTCGCTTAGTAAACCGCTTTTCGCTGCGGGTCCGCCGGGAATAATTCTAACAACAGTTGTATAATCATTTTCACTTCGCAATTGTGCCCCAATTCCTTCAAGCGATTGACTCATATTGATGAAAAAGTTATCGGATGTTTTTGGTGAAAAATATGTTGTATGCGGGTCCACTGCTTCAGCAAAGGAGTTCATATAAATTTGGAAAACATCTTCAGTATTATATTGAAGTAAAATTTTATGAAATCGTTTATATCTTTTAGTTAGATCTTCCGAAGTTTTTTCCCAGCTTTTATCATCGAGAATTGAATTGAGGGCTTCATTTTTTAATCGTTTTCTCCAAAGATCATCCAACTCATTTTTGCCGGCTGCCCACTTTGCATTTTCTTTATCTACTTGTAGATACTCGTCAATAGTAAAATCAAACTTTTTCTGAAGCCTGGCAATTGCATACTGAATTCTTTCAGTTAATCTTTTTTTATAAACGTTAAATATTTTGTATGCTGCGTCAAGGTCTCCGGTTCTTAAATAATTATCAATTTCATATCTATACTGTTCAAAGGAATCAATATCAGATTGAAGGAAATACAATTTATTATTATCTAAGGACTCGATATAATTATCAAAAATTTTTGTTGAGAGTGAATCATTTAACTTCACTTGCGTATAATGATGCCTTGTTAAAAGTGGAGTAATTTTCATATTAACTTTTGAATGATACTCCGTAGGCATCAGCACTTTATTTGAATCGATCTCTTTATTATCATTTATTATTTCTTCTCTTGTTTGAGCAAAAGTAAATCCGGTAATAATTAAGAGTATTAAAAGCTTTTTCATTATGAATCCTGTTATCTGGTAAATAATCTTTTTATAATACAGTAAATGTATAAAATAGTTTCAAAAATATTTTCTGATAATAAGAAAATAACAATAATCAGCAAAGGAATAAAACATGGACTTAGAAATAATAAGAGAATACTGTTTAAAGAAAAAGGGAGTAAGTGAGGGATTTCCTTTTGGGGATGATACACTCGTATTTAAAGTGATGAGTAAATTGTTTTGCTTAACTAACTTAGAGCCGCCAATCCGCATTAACTTAAAATGTGAGCCTGAAAAAGCGTTGGACCTTAGAGAGAAATATGAAGGAGTAATTCCTGGCTATCACATGAATAAAAAACATTGGAACACTATAGATATTAATTCGAATATAGATGATGATAAAATTTTAGAATGGATTGATCATTCGTATGAATTGGTGGCAAGCGGATTAACAAAAAAGGAAAAAACAGAGTTAGAAAAATTATAAAAAAGCCCCGAAAAATTTCGAGGCTTTCATAAAAATAAATTATTGGTAAACTAATATTATTTTAGCAGCATCATTTTTCTTACTTGAACAAAGTTATTAGCTTCAATACTATAAAAATAAACACCGCTAATAAAGTTGCTTGCATCAAAACTAACATTGTGAACACCTGCTTCAAACATTCTGTTAGTTAAGTTTACAACTTCCTCACCCAATGTATTAAACACTTTTAATTTTACATTCGATGCTTCCGGCAATGTAAATCTAATATTTGTAGTTGGGTTAAATGGATTCGGGAAGTTTTGTGAAAGTTCAAAACTAGTAGGCATTTCAAGAGAAATTTCAATTTCTGCTGAATAGCTGTATGTTCCGTCGAAATCAACTTGTTTTAATCGGTAGAAATAGCTTACTAAACTGCCGACTTCTTTATCAGTAAATGTATAAGATTTTGCTTCAGCGGAAGTTCCATAACCTTCAACAAAGCCAACTTTATTCCAAACTTTTTCATTTGTAGCTCTTTCAACTTCAAAACCTAAGTTGTTTGTTTCGGTAGCAGTTGCCCAGTTAAGTACAATTGCATTGCCTGTAACACTGGCTGAAAAACTTGTAAGTTCAACAGGAAGTGATCCGGCAGGCAAAAAGTCATCTGCATAGTAACGAGGAAGTATTTGATATCCCCCATCATAAGGAGCTGAGTTATCATATTGACTTCCAAGCCCAATAATATCAACGGGCCAAACCGGCTCAGGACTTCCGTCAATATCAGTATCCGAATCAATTCTCAGATCAACAGTATCAACTCCATCACTTACTTGAATGGTTGCGCTTCCGCTTGCGGGCCATGTTCCGCCAACCATACTTAAGTTCATAAATCCAACTAAGGAACTTTCGTACATTTCAGGGTTAGCTTTGTATTGTGCTAAGGTAAGAACCGGAGGATCCGGAATAGGATTACCCGCACTGATAAGAACAAAACTATCTTCACCCAGCGGCTCAAGTTGTGTTAAACCATTAAATTGTCCAATTACACCAGTAACGTATCCAATATCGCCCAACGCTAATTCAGGGGTAGTTGTTCCAAACATAATAGTAGTTATTCCTGCAGTTCCATCACTAATATAATATGAATGATTTGTTGTTTGATAGTTAGGTGAAATGACCGTTGCTTGAACAGTAACCGTATCGCCTAATCTGTCGGGTACTAAATCCATATCAAGGTCTTCTCTCGCTTCAGCAACAGTAACCATGTTGTATAGATCAACTTCTGCAGCAATCCAAATATCAATGTCTAATGTCCAAGCATCAAGTATTGAAAACAAGGTGCCGGAATCCCATCGTTCCCAAGCACGATATGCGCCATCACCTTCGGGGTCCAAATCTGAGATCAAACCAAACTGATCGTCATCCGTACCATTCCACTCAATTCCTACAAAGAAATTTGGTGGTACTGCTACATTCGGAATTACAAAATTATTTGTTGCAACAGTATCAATTACATCAGTTGTGAATGGCATTGAATAAATCAAATCTAGTGGTCCGTCTGTATCACTGGAGCCTGCTGCAGTATATACTACCAGCCATACTGTGTCTGCATCACCAATTACTTCCTTTATGCCGAAATAAAGTTCAGCATTTGTTAGCATACCCGGTCCGTCTGCATCAAATCTTTGATATTTACCAATATCTCCGTAGCCATTTGTTCCTACAACAAATCCGCTATTGTCTGCATTATAGATAACAGGAGTATCTCCATAAAAATATACTGCTAGGTCTTCACTGTGTGTTGCTGTTCGGTTTAGTGAGGTTGGGTTTTTTGTGTACTGTTTTTGATCCTGCGCGTATAAAAATGTTGCTGCTAACAAGATCACTAGAAAGGTTGTGGTTAGTTTTTGCATTAAGACTCCTACAATTTGTTAAAAGAAAAGTGGGGTGTTAAAAATTTAACCCGCATTCAAGGAATTCAAATATAAAAATAATAAATTTCATCATTAATGTATATTTAAGATAAAATTAAAATATTTGAATGCAACATTAGAACATTTATTTTTCAATAAATTTAATTCAATATTTACGAACTATAATCTTTATTATGTCTGTATAATTATTCAATAATAACATCACACTAAATTTTCACAAATAAATAACTCAGTGTATTTTGAATTTAATATGAATTCATTTTTTCAAAAAATTTTAATTAACTTTTGATGACGATTATTTTTAATCTGTCTGTTATGAATTCATAATTATAGGTTAAGGTTACTAATCTTGCTTCATGAACCGACTCATAAAGAAATTTTGCAATCCGCAAAAAATATTTCCAAGTACATTCATCATACTCCAATACTTACTTCCCAATCGATAAATAAAATTACAGGTGCCCAATTATTTTTTAAGTGCGAAAACATGCAAAAAGTTGGAGCCTTTAAATTTAGGGGAGCATCAAACGCAATACTATCATTGGATAAATCGTTTTGGATAAATGGCGTTGCCACTCATTCATCAGGCAATCATGCTGCAGCACTTGCACTTTCTGCAAAAATGAACGGAATAAAATCATTTATTGTTATGCCTAAAAATGCACCGGTTCAAAAAAAGAATGCAGTTGAAGAATACGGCGGAAAAATTATTTTCTGTAAGCCTACACTTGAGGCACGAGAATCAACGCTTGAAAAAGTAGTTGAAGAAACGGGCGCTACTTTTATTCATCCTTATAACAATTATACAGTCATTGCCGGACAAGCAACTTGCGCGATGGAAATTTTTAATGAGGTTCCTAAACTTGATTTTTTAATAGCCCCAGTCGGCGGCGGCGGATTATTAAGCGGGACATGCCTATCAGCAAAATACATTTCGCCAAGTACGAAAGTAATTGGTGCAGAACCCGAAGGCGCAGATGATGCTTACCGTTCTTTAAGAGATGGTAAAATTTATCCTTCAGTTGAGCCGAACACAATTTGTGATGGACTGCGAACGGCACTTGGAATAAAAACATTTTCTATACTTCAAAAATATTTGTCGGAAGTTATAACCGTATCCGATGATACTGTAGTAAAATCAATGCGAGTGATCTGGGAAAGGATGAAAATAATTGTTGAACCTTCCGCTGCTGTTACGTTAGCTGCAATTGTTGAAAACAAAAATAAATTTGCAGGTAAAAAAATTGCGCTAATTCTTTCGGGGGGAAATGTTGATCTGCAGAACCTTCCTTTCTAATTATAAATATTTATCATCTTCAAATTATTGAGAGAAATAATACATGTACGAATTTAAGTTTAAGCCTTTTGAACAAATGACTGATGAGGATTACAAAAAAGTCGGTTTCAAATCGGGACTTGAAATTCATCAGCAATTATTGACCGATAAAAAATTATTCTGCAGATGCCCCGCCGGCAAATACAGCGAAAAGTATGATGCCGAAATTTTACGCCACATGCGTCCAACCCTTTCGGAACTTGGAGAATATGATGGTACTGCTTTAATGGAATTCAAAACTAAAAAGAATATTGTTTATAGAATTAACCGTGAAACAGTTTGTACTTATGAAATGGATGACACTCCGCCTTTTTTAATTAATGAGCAAGCACTTGATTATGCGCTTAGCACTGGAATGCTGTTCGGATGTAATTTAGTTGATGAACTGCACATTGCACGAAAACAATATTTGGATGGAAGCATTCCTACAGGATTTCAGCGCACTGCAATTTATGCACTTGATGGAGAGATACCTTACAAGAATAGAAAAATTAAAATTGTTCAAATGTCTATTGAAGAAGATTCGTGCCGCGAAGTGAGCGATGTCGGTCATCAAAGAATTTATAATACCGATAGACTTGGAATGCCTCTGATCGAAACAGTCACCGGACCAAATATGCGCACTCCAATTGAAGTTGCGGAGGTTGCGGAAATTTGCAGCAAAGTTGTTCGAAGTACAAATCATGTTCGAAGAGGAGCAGGCGCCGCAAGAGAAGATGTGAATGTTAGTGTTACCGGCGGAACGAGAATTGAAATTAAAGGAGTTCCAAAAATATCAAGAATACCTTTGCTTACATATAACGAAGCAATGCGTCAGTGGAATTTACTAAGACTTCGAGAAGAATTACGAAGAAGGGGAATAACTCCGAAAACATTTGAGGCAGAATCTTTTGATATTACAAAAGTAATTAAAAGCACATACTACCTTCCGGTAAAGGAAGCTAAGAGAATGAATTTTAATTTTAAGTGTGTGCTTCTTAAAGGATATAAGGAATTACTTAATTGGCAGACACAAACAGACACATATTTCTCACGTGAAATTTCTGATCGTGTTAGAGTTATTGCTTGCTTAACAACTATACCAAATATTATTCATTCCGATGGGAAAGGCGATACACTAACTTCGGCAGAGTGGCAGCAGATCAAAAAGTTTGTGAATGCAGATAACAATGATGCCGTTGTTGTTGTATGGGGCGATAAGGAAGATACTGCAACCGCAGTGAAAGAAATAATTATAAGAGCGAAGGAAGCCTCGATTGGAATCCCATCGGAAACGAGACAGGCGCTACGTGACGGAACCAACGGTTTTGAAAGAATACTTCCCGGTGCCGATAGAATGTATCCCGATACCGATCTTCCGCCGAAAAGAATTCCATCCGAAAGAATGGATAGAATTAGAATTGATTTGCCGAAACCATTTTGGGAAAGAGAAAAGTGGTATAGAAAATTAAAAATTCCGAAGGACACAATTGAACCGCTTGCAATTTCAAAATTTGCAAATCTTTTTGAAGCTTCTGTAAAACTTTGGAAAATTGATCCGACACTTGCTGCCGTTGTTTTGATTCAATACCCAAAAAGATTAAAAAGAAAAAAAATAAATATTGAATTACTCACTGTTGAATTAATGAGAGAAATTCTTTCTGCTTATAAAGATAAATTAATTTCCAAAGATGGAATTTTAACGGCAATGGAAGATGCAATAAAGCTTGGCGGATTTTACCCTGAAATGCTGCCGCCGCCCTGCTTGGAAAATGAGTTAAAACAAATTCTGAATGAAATTAAAATGAAAATAAATCAAATGAACCTGCACAATGAGGTAAATAAAAATAAATTGATCATAGGCTACGCTATGAACTCACTAAAGCTGAGAATGAATGGTGCCGATGTTTCAAAGTATATTCAAAAAACTTTGAAGGAGGCAAAATCATGAATGCTAAAAATAAATTTAAAGGCTACAGAGGTAAAGCATTAAAATGTTTGAAAAAATTTAATGCACCGGTTTGGAGTGATGCTGAAATAATTACTTCGAAGGGAAAATATAAAGGAATAATTCTTCCCCGTTCCGAAACTGCCGATGATCTTCATGTTGTCATCAAAATACTTGTGGGTTACAACATAGGCATTGCGGTTGAAAACATTACGGGCATTAAAGTTACCGGACATAAGGAAGCGCACTACCAAATTCCGGAAAAAGAATTTCCGGTTGATCCGAGCAAACCAAAAGTTAAACTGCTTGGCACAGGCGGCACAATTGCAAGCCGGCTCGATTATAGAACAGGTGCTGTTATTCCTGCATTTTCCCCCGGCGAACTTTACGGCTCTGTGCCTGAGCTTGCGAATTACTGCAATCTTGAAACTGAAAAACTCTATGGGGTGTTCAGTGAGAACATGGGTCCCGAACAATGGATTGGAACAGCAAAAGCAATTGGTAAGGAAATTGAGAAAGGAGTTGACGGTATAGTTATTGGGCATGGTACTGATGTAATGCATCATACTGCAGCGATACTCTCCTTCATGGTACAAAATTCTCCTGTACCAATTGTAATGGTTGGTTCACAGCGTTCGAGCGACAGACCTTCATCGGATGCAGCTTTAAATTTAATACATGCAGTTAAAACTGCCGCTGAGAGCGACATTGCTGAAGTGATGGTCTGTATGTTCGGTCCTACTTCCGATATGTATGGATTGCTTCACCGAGGAACGCGTGTTAGAAAAATGCATTCAAGCTACCGCTCAACTTTTAGAACTATCGGTGATATTCCAATTGCAAAAATTAGCCGCGATGAAATTACTCCGCTGCGAAAAGATTACAAGCGAAGAAGAAATGATAAAAATGTTATCATCAATCCTGTGTTTGAAGAAAAAGTAAGTATAGTATATTATTATCCCAACATGCAGCCGGATATAATTGATTCTCTTGTTGAAAATGGCTACAGAGGAATTGTTATTGCAGGTACCGGACTTGGACATGTGAACAAACCGGTTTACAAGGCGTTAAAAAATGCTAATGAAAAAAATGTAGCTGTTTATATGACGGTCCAGACTCTTTGGGGTTATGTTCAAATGTATGTTTATGAAACCGGAAGAGAGATGCTTCAGCTCGGAGTTGTGCCTTGTGCTAATATGCTGCCCGAGGTTGCATATGTTAAATTAGGCTGGGCATTAGGACAAACGGATGATCTTGAAAAAGTAAAAGAAATAATGCTCACACCAATTGCCGGAGAAATTACAGAACGTGAACCAAGTAACGGCTACTTAATTTATCAAGGCGGGTTGCCGGAAGTTGAAGAATTTATTTCAGCGTATAGGAAGTAAGAGATTTCTATTTTTAAGAAACCGTTTCTAAATATTTTTTGATTAGTTCCATACATTTATAATTAATTTCATTGCAAATTTATTCATTACACATTATAATAGTTTTATAAAAGGATTAAATAATTATTAAAAAATCTCAAATTATGTTAAACAGAAATGTGAGAAATCTTTCAGCCTATTCACCGCAAAGTAATCTACCGTGTACATTTGTAAGCTATAAGGGGGAAAATAAATTGTTAGGTGTTTTTATTAAAATACTTAAACAAGAAAAATCCTCACTTAATCGTAAACGCTTTTTAGGAAAAGAGCTTAACATGAATGGTTATGGAATTGCTGATCTTGTTTTATCTGAATTTAACCACTTCGACAAAAGTAGAAAAATAATGTTATACCCATCGATTACGGCATTTGAACTTAAATTAAACAACATTCCCAAAGGAATTCGTCAGGCATATAGGTACAAATATTTTGCGCACAAATCGATACTTGTTTTGCCAAGAGAAAGTTATTCAAAAGTTGAAAATAGAATTGATGAATTAAAGGATTTTAGAATTGGTTTATGGTTAGTTGATACAGATAGTTTATTTATTAATAAAATTTATACGCCGAAAAGAGAGAATCCTTTTTCTGAAAAAGCATATAATAAAGTTAAAAATATTCTGGTTTCTAAAGTTCGGCAAGCCTCATGAACCTACCTACTCCTTCTCTTATTGAATCAAAATGATCAATATTTGATTTAGAATCTAAACCGACTACCGAAGTTACTTGATTGTATAATGTACTAGCTTCATCGAGGTAATTCATTAGAGTTTCTATGTTTTGGAGTATGTCATTATTAAATTTTTGTGCAATTCTTTTTAATGATTCCCATGTTTGCAAAATCTCAATATCTCTATTTAGGTTATCTGATAAATAATTGACGTCTTGACTCAATCCATTTAATATTTCAGGAAATCTGTTGGATAACATATTTAATTCGTCAAACCGCAATCGAGTGAATAATGCATTACTCAGATATCTAGTGATAGGTTGACTTCCGCCTCGATCCGGACTTGGTAAGAACCTTTCTAAACAGAAAAAACGTAAATTGGAAAACCAACCTGTTGCCCCACTTATATTCCCAACAACTTTAAGAACTGGCCAAATAATATCTGAATAACCATTAATTATTTTGTATCCATTAGTAACTAAAGAATAATTCAAGAGTAACCAATTTGCAATAAGTTCTGTGTTGAAGATTTCCTGCATCGCTGAAGAAGAACTTCTTGAAGTGATAATTATATAAAATCCCTTCGATGGGTTATCAAGTAGAGTTATCGAATTTAGAAATTCTTGAAATTCATTTGTGTTTTGCATTGCTTCGGCTGATACTGATAGTGTAGCATATATTTCTTCATTATTTTGTTGATATTGACCTGCGGAACGAATAAAGCTTTTTGCTATAGCTGCTTCAATGGAATCAAATGAATTAGAGATAAGGATGTTAGGTGCGATTATCTTGTTGATCCCCAATTTACGTTGATAATTTATTGCTCTTTCCAATATACGGTTGACATTGTTTGATAATTCCAAACTATTCCGAGTGTGAAATTCGAAATACTCATCCTTGTACGATTCTAACTTTCCAATGTTTAGTTTTGGATTACGTCTGAGAGAATTAATGTAAAATTGAGGATCAAATAAAATTTCCGTGTCAGACTTCACTTGAATGGTCTGAGCTATCTTATCCTGTATTTTATCAGAACTGATATCCTTTGGACTATAAATTACTCCTTTTAATACATTGTTGGCTAAACCCAATTTTACTTTATTGCCTTCACCATAACCATTTTGTGCGTATAAACTCATTTGTTTACTCGTTTAATTTTTCTTGTAATAATTTAAAATTACTCATTCTTAAATGAGGTTTTTTCTTTAGCCAACTATCAATCATATTTGCAAAATCTACTGAAATATCTTCTCTAATTACTTTTATTTTTTGTGGATTAACCTTGTTTATATTATTCAAAACAGTTAGTGGATGATCATGTTTAGTATAAAAAGGGTGAATACCCGTAGCAAATTCATATATAGTTAGACCCAAACAGTACAAGTCACTTCTATAGTCAATAGTATCCCTAAAGTTTGGATTAAACATTTCTGGAGCCAGATAAGGCAGAGTACCGGGAGGAAGGTTATTTGTAATATCTCTTGTAAGACTAGTATCAATAACACTAAAAGCAATTCCCAAATCAAACAAAACAAAGCTATAATGATCTATATTTTTCTTAATTATGTTTTGAGGCTTTATATCTCTATGTATACTCTGAGATGTAGTCCAAATTTCTTCAATTGCATAAAGCATTTGCGAGGTAAAGACTTTAAGCTCTAATTCAGTAGGTTGGTAGCGGGTTTCAATAAGTTTAGCAATAGTTTCGCCTTCAATGAAATTTTCAGAGTACATAATAAAGGAATTCTCACCTAAGTTTACAGTTGCCGGTTTCACATGGCCAAGAGAAACTATATGATCGTTTTGACAATTAGTTAATATTCCTATTTCACGTACTATTCTTTTTTGCATTTCATCGAGCTCATCAGGATCGGTTGTTGGGAGATAAATTAGCTTTAACGCTTCTTTGTCATTCCCAATATTTCCAATATAAACAAATTTATATCCTCCGCTCGCATGAAAGACTATGTCCGAATGATCAGAAAATATTTCTTGAACATTTTCTATATTTGGTTTAGAAATAATCATGATTACTTTCAAATATAAAGCATTTTAAATTTTTATGAAAACATTATATATCTATCCACACCCCGACGATGAATCATTCGGTCCCGCACATGTAATGCACAAGCAATTAAGGGATGAACATGAAGTTTATCTTCTGACTTTAACCAAAGGTGGCGCTACCAAGCAACGCTTCAAATATAATTACTCGATTGAAGAAATGGGTGAAGTCCGGTATAAAGAAATGCTGGAGGTTGAAAAGGTTTTAGGCTTAACTGGAATGACTGTACTTGATCTGTCCGACAGCGGCTTAAAAGAAATGGACCCGCGTCATATTGAAAAAGTGATCGCTCAAGAAATTGAAAGAGTACAGCCAGCCGTCGTTGTAACATATCCCGTTCATGGTATCAGCGGTTTCCATGATCACCTAATTACACACGCAGTTGTAAAAAGAGTTTTTGTTGAATTGAAGGAAAGAGTAAACTACTTAAAAAGACTTGCCTTCATTGCCCTGCCGCAAGAGGTTGCTTCAAAAAGTAAGCACTTCCCCTTAAGCGGTTCAACCACAGATGAAATTGACTGCATTATTGAAGTTGAAGAAAAGGATATTAAAGCGGCGCATGCTGCTCTGGATTGCTATAAAACATTTTTAGAAACAATTGAAAAATCGGGAGTGAAGGAATTTATTACTGCGGAATCTTGTTTCGAAATATATAGTGAGGATTTTAATCCTCCCTTAAATGATTTATTTGATAAATTTGAATCCAACTAAAAGTTAAATCGTCTAACTAATAGTCTTAAAAAAATATAGGTTGTAATATGATGCGTCTATTTTTCTATTCATTTTTAATTTTACTAATATCAAATTCAATTTTTGCAGATGACTCACCTTTAGTAAGATACCCCGCATTAAACTCAAATGGTTCAATGATATCATTTTCATTTCAAGGTGATATTTGGACAGTGCCCTCCTCCGGTGGTGAAGCAAAACGGTTAACCATTCATGAAGGATATGAGGGAGTTTCAAAATGGAGCCCCGATAATAATTTTATTGGGTTTACAGGAGACAGATTTGGGAACAATGATATTTTTTCAATCCCAGCAAACGGCGGCATCCCAACGCGATTAACATTTCATTCCGCAGGTGATGAAATATCAGATTGGGGGAGTGATGGAAATATTTTCTTTGAAACATCAAGATTGTTTAAACAAGTAGAAAGAGATTCCGAGATTTTCAAAGTAAGTTCGGAAGGCGGAACTGAGGAAAGGTATTTAGATGCAACAGGTTCATACCCTGTGCTTTCTCCCGACGGAAATTATATTGCATTTGCACGCGGGTCGGCTCGTGTAACCCGCGAAACATATAAAGGTCCGGCAAATCCCGACATTTGGCTTTACAATATTCAGAATAAAACTTTTAAACAGCTCACAGATTTTGAAGGCAATGATTTCATGCCTCAGTGGGGTGATTCAAATACTCTATACTTTTTGAGTGCACAATCGGGTAGATACAACATCTACAAAATGAGTATTGGCGGTGGCGAAAATAAAACTAGTAATATTCAGCAAGTAACAAATTTTACAGATGATGGGATTAGACATTTTAGTGTGAGCAGAGACGGCAGCACAATTGTGTTTGAAAGACAAGACAATATTTATCTATTGAAAGCTGGAAGTAAAAACGAAAGCAAAGTAAATATTACTGTTGCCGCAGATTACCGATTTGATCCTTATGAATTTAAAAAATATTCCAGCAGTGCAACTGAATATTCGGTATCACCAAACGGTAAGTACACGGCATTTGTTGTACACGGAGAGATATTTGTAACTGAGAATGACAAAGAAAAAAGTAAAACAGTTAATGTTTCTAACGATCCTTATCGAGATCAAAATGTGGAATGGCTTAGTGACTCAACACTAATTTTTTCTTCCGATAGGTTCGGTCAATTTGATCTATTTTTAGCAAGATCATCCGATAAAAAACAATCAAACATTTTAAAAAGTTTGAAACATGAAGTTATAAGATTAACAAAAACTGATGAAGATGAGACTTATCCGATAGTATCGAACGATATGAAAAAGATAGCTTACGAAATTGGAACCGGCAAATTAGTTGTTGCCGAAATTTCTGCTGAAGGGAAATTGAGCGGGGAGATAGTTCTGCTTGATGGCTGGGACGCGCCGGGCAATGTTAGCTGGAGCCCGGATGATAAATGGCTTTCTTATTCTTTAGATGATCTCAACTTCAATGAAGAAGTTTTTATTCATGCTGCTGATAATAGTAAAGAACCCGTTAATGTAACTATGCATCCACGCGGCGATGCTAGTCCGGTGTGGAGTAAAGACGGATCGAAACTTGGTTTTCTTTCGACAAGAAATAATCGCAATTCCGATGTTTGGTTTGTTTGGCTAACAAAAGAGGATTGGGAAAAAACCAAGCAGGACTGGGAAGAGGATGATGGTGAAGCAGAAAAATCTGATGACGATAAAAAGAAAAAGGATGATGACAAAGAAGATGTTAAGCTAATAAAAATTGATTTTGAAAATATTCATGAGCGATTAGTTCAAGTAACATCACTTCCGGGAGATGAATCCGGGTTGGCAATTTCAGAGGATGGAGAAACATTTTATTTTACTACCGATAGCAAAACCAAAAAAGGTAGAGACCTTTACAGCATTAAATGGGATGGAACTGAAGTCAAAGAAATAATTGACGGTGGACAAAGTCCATCATCTATAAAATTAAGTGCTGACGGTAAATATCTGCACATGTTAAAGAAAAGCAAACTCGCACGGCTGAATATTAAATCAAGTAAAACTGAAGACCTGCCATTCAGTGCGGGAATGAAAATGGATTACCTGAAAGAAT
>SWCD01004662.1_pt1 | contig 36625 bp, 16 predicted proteins | sample 4693011 | NCBI WGS metagenome assembly SWCD01 (sample SAMN10267278, study PRJNA491770) | bioreactor metagenome | isolation source: DHS bioreactor inoculated with marine | place: Japan: Omine Ridge, Nankai Trough | reverse complement strand
GATCTGTTAATCTGAACTCTCTCGAAAACAAATCTCTGAATATGGGAAACTACCTATACATGATTTGACTTGGTTATTTGTAAAATTATGAAAAATACCTTGGAAAAATTTGACTAAATTATGGTTGTGAAAGCTTATAAATTACGGGCAATTAGCAGGTGGTGGGCCGCCTTTAAAGATGTAATTTACTAATAGAATCAGGTCAGAGACAATGATGATTCCAATACCATCAGTATTTCCTTCTTCAGGACATACAGGTGGAGGTCCTGCTTTAAATATATAATTGACCAATAAAACTAAATCAGACACCAGAACTTCATCTAAAGCATCACCGTCTGCATTACCTCTGAGTGGGGGAACGCAACATCCATCATCACAAATATCGCCAATTCCATCTTCATCGGTGTCAGTTTGGTCGGGATTATATGCATAAGGACAATTATCTTCAGAGCATGTATTGGCTGGAAAACCGGGGGTTCCATAACCATCATCATCATGGTCGGTACAGTCATCGCAAGCATCACCTATACCATCCAGATCAGCATCATCCTGAGTAGGATTGGCGTCATCTGGACAGTTATCACAGACGTCTCCAATATTATCCAAATCAGCATCGTTTTGGTCTGCATTTGCAGAATCAGGGCAATTGTCCATGGTGCAGGTAGTGTATGGATATCCGGAGTCACCGTAACCATCACCATCTAAATCCGTACAAGTATCACAACTGTCGCCAACACCATCTAAATCTGCATCTTCCTGATCAGGATTGTAAATATCCGGGCAGATATCGTCAGGGCAGGTATTAGCCGCAAATCCAGGATTACCGTAACCATCCCCATCGGTATCAGTGCAGACATCACAGCTATCGCCTATTCCATCATTATCAATATCAGTCTGGTTGGGATTATAATCAGTTAGACAATTATCACAAGAATCACCAACATTATCCAGGTCAATATCTTCCTGATCGGGATTATAAATATCCGGGCAGTTATCATTAGGACATTCATTGGTAGGTTCATCCGGATCACCAAAACCATCTCCATCGGAATCAATGCAAATGAACTCATCAATTGCCATTTTAGCCAGGAAGATGTCCAATGCACCATTTGAGGTGTCCTGAATAGGATTTACAGTTGGGAAGAGCAGAGAGCTTGTATAACCACCAACAAAAGCATTCTCACCAGTATCTACAGCTATTCCATAACCAGATTCATAAAAAGATGCTCCGATATAGGTACTATAAATAAGAGAATCACCGCCATCTTCAATACATGTAATAAGAGCATCAACATCACCATTAAAAGTACTGTCATATGCAATTTTGGTCGGGTAATCATCTGATTTGGTATTTCCGGTTATATATGCTTTACCATAATGATCAATGTCGATTGAAGTGGCATAATCATCGTTGACCCCACCAAGATATGAGCAATATCTAATAGTATCACCGAGATTATTGAGTTTCAAAACAAAAGCATCAACATATCCTGACAAATCAGGATCAAATGCATTTACCATTGGGAAGTCATCAGAATATGAGTAACCAGAAATATATACTTCATCGATGCTGTCAATTGCAATACCTAAAGCTGCGTCTTCACTGGTTCCACCAATAAAGGTACTGTATTCAAGAATATCACCGGTAGAATTTAGGCGAGTCACAAAACAATCGCCGAGAATTGTTCCACCATTATAATCAGCATCAAAAGCATTTACCATTGGGAAATCTGAAGAAGTTGTATAACCGGTGACAAAAGCGTCATTATCAGAACCTGCTTTAACAGCCAGAATAACATCACCTTCAGTACCACCTAAATATGTGCTAAAATCAATCGTATTTCCGGCAGCACTTAATTTGACAACAAAACCATCTTTTGAACCATCAAGACTATTATCATAATAATTAAGTGTCGGAAAATTGGTGGAGATTGTTTTACCGGCGATATAAATTTCATTGCTTGAGTTAATATCAATACTGTTTCCAATATCTTCACCATCACCACCCAGATATGTACTGAAAATAAGAGAATCACCTTCAGGTGATAATTTTACAATGAATGCATCTTTACTACCAGCATTTTCACCTTGAATTGAGTCAGCAGTAGGGAAATCTGTAGAATTCGTAACTCCAGTAATATAGGCAGCACCAAAAGCATCAACACTTATTGAGTAAGCTTTATCATCTCCGGTAGCCCCGCCAATATAAGTGCTGTAACAGATTGAATCTCCAAGTACAGAAGTTTTTGTTACAAAAATATCATATCCGGCTGGAGAACCGCCATTGTATATACTATCGTTTGCACTTTCCATAGGGAAGTCTAATGAAGCCGTATAGCCTGTAGAATAGAGATTGTCATCCGGATCAACTGCGACACTTCGGCAATAATCATTGGAACTGCCTCCCATAAATGTACTGTATTCCAAAATTGGATCAATGATCAATGGTAGATTGGGATTGTAGCCGTTATCAAATTCGAATCCAAATGAGTTATCATCATGGAGCACAAAATGAGCGGTAACAGGAATTTTTAAATCGCCATTATTTTGATAAACTACCGGGCTATTTTCAATAACATCCCCAAGACGGGAATTAAGGACAAGTTTATTATTTTGATCAATGTAAATATTATCAGCACCACTTACCCTGATTTTAATTTGAGCAGGGTTCGCCCCAACAGAGACTTCAAAATCATATTCAATATTGGTGCCGTTATTTCTATAAACCAAGTCAATGCCATCATAAATATTCTGATAAATTATCTCTTGAAAGGAGCTGATATTTTTTTGCCATTTGGAACAATCACGACCATAGAAGTAGTTGCTTTTTATAAGGAGAGGAGATTGTGGAATTATAATTGGATTTAAATTTGATTCCTCAAATGATATCTTGATTATACTATATTCAATGCTATCGATAGTGTTTTCACTGAAATTTCCAAAATGAGGCATGCCTTCTTCAGCCGGGCTACTTTCAACATATCTGACAAATTGGTAGAAAATATCATTGTCAGTAAACCAGATAACAGCATTTTTTGCATCGGAGCGATATTTAACTAATTCATTGAATTGGCCAGAATTGGGGGTAAAGGATTTGTAGTTATTAGCAGAGATTGTATTAATAGATGGATTCGTAATATCTTTTGTAAGATAATTCTCACCTGCCCAAATAGAACTTCTCATTGGGAAGAGAGTTATTATAAAAATAAAAATCAGAAAAATAAGCTTGATCAGAGATGCTTGTTTATATATCACCAATTTACCTCGAAAAAACGTAGGTAACCAAAAGAAGAATTCCGCAACTACAACTAAAATAATAATAATTCTTCTGGTTGTCAAGTCCGATTAGCATTTACCTTAATATAGAAATACATTATTTAATAAATCGACAAAATGTTTAAAATCTTCAGGATTATCGTATATTTAGAAATAATAAATAATTATGGACAATTTATGATTGTATTTACCTGATACTATTAGAGTCCCTCACAAATTGGGGGAGGACCACCTTTAAATATATAATTAACCATGTAAGTTAAATCAGCAACATTTACATAAATTCCACCCATAATAACACCATCTGCATTGGCTGCTTCGATAATTGGAGGTGTTGGTCCTCCTTTAAATATGAAGTTAACCATGAAAACCAAATCTGATACAAAAGGTCCTTCTCCATCCCCATCGGCATCGCCACAAATATACAGAGGGACAAAATTGACTTCCAATGAAACAGGAATTATTGTATTCCCTTCATCTAAATCATTTGATATGATGCTGATATTAGCATCAAAAAATCCAGAATCAAGAGACATAGTACTAATTGTAAATTCTAATGTGTCAATCGCAGAAGGTTCTAAGATCCCAGACATTATTTCACTAATTAGCCAATGCCCCGGATTGATGAAATCAATTGAGAGGGAGTCTTTAAGATAAGTCGTCAGGTAAGCTACTTCCAATCCATCGGTACCAAAGCTATTTTCGATTCCAACTGCACAGTCAATTACATCAAAACCTGTTGCAATACTCAGGTATTGAAAATTAATATTTCCATTTGGTTCTAATATGATTTCAGCATTTACTACATCTCCGGCTGCTGCTTGATGCTCAGGATAGTCAACAAACTGAATCACACATCTGTTGCCGGTTGTATCAAAATAAACATGAGGATTTGTATTATAAATATTAGTTGGGTCGAGATCATCCCAAAGCCAGGCTAATATATTTTCAGGACCAGAAACAGATGGAAGAATTGTTTTATTTCTTGAATTTACACTATCCGGGAAGAATCCAATCAGACCGTTTGATCCGATGTAAATTGAACTATAAACATTTCCATAAAAGGGGAATAAAAATCCTAATTCATAGGGACCGCTGTAATTGTCATCATCAAGTGTAGAAACTATATCAACACCTGTAAGACTAATATCGATCCAATCAAACTCAGGACCTTCCGGGTCATCCGAATCAATCCAATAGTAACCGTAATTATCGGGACCGCCGGCATCATTCTCAACAGTGAAGCCTACGCGAGAATCCTGTCCATCTTTTGGGATATCAAAATTAAGGAAATCCGAAGGATACTCCCGGTTAGCCGGCTCAACTTCATGATTCAAATAGAGTTCATAAAAGCGACTGGTTTTGTCGAGTTGAGGGGCTATGTTAAGAGTATAATCCATAGCACCCATTCCTGAATTTTCAATAATAAGATCTATAATTGTTGAATCTCTCTGATCCAAAATCTCAGTAAAACTTACAGGTGTGATTGAAATTTCAGAAGAATAATCAATTCTGATATTATCTATATACCAGTTGTCGCAGTTTTCGCAGGATCCTGTTGATCGAATCCGAAACTGAAACTCATCATGATAAACTTGGATAGGTAGTTCAATACTTACCATTTCAAATGAAGACATACCGCTATCATTACCCTGATGCTGATTTAATACCACCCAGGCTCCCAGATTGGTTGTGTATTCAAAGTATAAATATTCACCTACATTAGGAGGGTTAGTTAAACCTCTTTTGTACGAGTATGTAAGAACAACACCGGTTTTATATTGGAGATCAATGGGCAGGGAAGTCAATGTATCGTTACCGCCATCAGGATTTATTACATATGGGGGAGAGGGAATATTTATTGCATCATTTTCTATCTCAACACCAATATTTTCTGACCAGAGCAAGTCGTAAAGAGTATCTTCCAATATCGGTTCATAGAAAGGGAATCGATCAGAATTACCAGCTGAAACTGAGATTAGATTACTTATTTGATATAGCCCGGGAGAATTGTAAGATTCAATAAATATATCTACAGAATCTTTTTCATTAAGATTTATATCTGAGGGAATTGCAACTTTTACAATTATAGCTACTGAATCAGTTGATGAGACTGTACCAGAAGATGTTATTTCTGTTGTACCTAAAGAATTATAGAAAAGGGCATCCCAATTTCCGGATGAATCAGTAAGTAAGTAATCGTCAGGATTTTCTCCCTTGTTAAATATTTTCAAGCTGAATGTAGCTGTGTCTCCCGAAAATCCGGTAGAAGTGTCAGCAAGTGGTTCAATATCAAAATCATATGGTGCTCTGTTTCCAATAAATATGTCATCAATAAACCAGTCATCGAAAGTTCCCGGGGTAGCGGTATTACGAATTCTCAACCGAAAACTCCTATGATAAGCTTCACCGGAAAGAGGAATGATTTCTTCAACATATTCTGTCATGTCAGCTTCTGATCCCAAATATTGTTGAATAAGCTGCCAATTACCTGTCGAGTCTACATATTCAATAAAGAGATCGTCTCCACTTTCAGGGGAATCACCAAAGCCGGTACGCTGGTAGTAATATGATAAAATTACATTTGATTCATTTCCAAGATTAATCGGTTGCGATGTAAGGGTGTCAGCTCCATTGGGATTGCCATCAAAATTTGCACTGTAAGGAATCGATGGTTCATTACTTCCAACTGTATTTACTTCGACAGTCACAGCTTGAACCCATCTATTGATATCAAACGACAACTCGGTAAACAAATCTTCAAATGGAATAGTGATAGGTTCGCCTTCTGAAAAGGTATATAAATTTGTAATGTCTGTTAAGGAACCATCTCCTAAAGACTGAGCAGTTATAGTCGAAGTATCAATATCTCCATATGAACTTATTGGGATAATTACTCTCACAATAAAATTAGTAGTATCATCTGCGCTAATAATTCCTGTTGAAGTAATTTCATAAGTTTCAGTCGCATCCCATATAGTAGTCGGCCAGCTATTGTCGGTGACGGTAAGTGAATACTCGTCAAAATAAACACCATTATTGGCAATTATAAGATCATACCGGATTGTATCCTCAACCAACCCAAAATCAGAAGCTGATTCTGGCGACAAGGTGAAATCATAATCGATAACTCTAAAATAATATGTCTGGGTTGTATCAGATGTTGCATTATCATCCCATGCTGTCAGATAATAATTGATTTCAGTACCCGGTGATTGAGTTGGGATAAACCCAGAAAATTCATCTGGATTAGCAGTGCTCTCAAGAGTATCAATATACCAGGTTGATAATATTTCGTAGTGTAAAAGCATGGAATCAGCTATTAGAATAGTATCTGAGGTAATCAATGCCAGTACTTCATAATCATTGAGAGTATCTTTGGTGTCAGTCAATGGGATATGTTCGATTGATGTTCCACAGGGATAATCCAGAGCCAGTAAGGCGCTATTATTCAGATTAAGTCTACCTCCTGTAACAGTCGTTCCATTGAGATCGCCTATTGGGTCAACTCCGTCCATAATAAACTGTTTCATAGTAAGAGCCACTGTCGCCGGATCATCAATGTATTCATTTAACAGAGTCGGGCAGGCAAGGGCATACAAAAATCCAATTGCACCCGCTACATGAGGAGTGGACATCGAAGTCCCCGTCTTGTAACCATAACCGCCACCTTGTACAGTTGAATAAACACTGGTACCGGGAGCACCAAGATCAATAGTAGTTGCACCATAACCGGCACTGGCACGTTTGTTGTCTGTATTGGTTGTATTGGTTACCGAGATGAGATAGTCGCTGATACAGGCTGTGGGTACATCACCGGATACATCAATATTTAAATTTATATTGGCCGTTGCTGCCGCACTGATCATACCGGCTTCACCAAGAGAATCATAAAATGCACACCATAAAGGATAGTTAGCGGGATTACCATAATCAACGCCAAACGAAGAACTGGTGGCGACAATAAATGCTCCTTCAGCTCCATCAGTTTCATTATATGTAGCTCTCAATTCCAGAACATATCCGTAAGCTTCGAGAACTGTTGCTTCCTGACTTGAGGAACCGGCTACAGGTAAAATCTTTACGTTCCAGTTTACTCCGGTAATACCATTGTTATTATTCCCGATAGCTCCGGCAATTCCTGCACAATGAGTTCCATGAGCATCACCGGGAATTGTACCATCATGGCCATAAGCATCCCAGCCGTCATAATCATCAATATAGCCATTATTGTCATCATCAATACCATTGGCAGGGATTTCGTTTGTATTTTTGAATAGATTAAGATCGGAATGAGTAAGATCACAACCACCATCTACGATTGCTATAACAATATCATCACCAAAACCGGTACTTCCATTGGTAGTATGATCCCAGGCTTCAGGGGCATCAATATCTGCGTCGACTGTTCCGCCGTTTTGACCTGTATTATGCAAGTTCCATAAACTGCTAAAACTGGGATCATCAGGGAAAGTCTGCCTGTACTGGATATCTTTATGATTGTACTGGGCCAACAGAACCGAAGGGTGCCGTTTTACATTTTCTAACAAAGCATTATGATCAGCAGATTTCATATTATCAGGTGTATATTCAACAAGCCAGATATTCATCCGACGAGAGATAAGCCTTAGCTTTTTCATATTAACAGAATTAAAATCTGATACCAGCGAATTTACATCTGAATCTGCATCCGGATCAAATTGAATTATAAAATTACCTTCAATATATTTTTCTGATCCATCCTGGTTTTCATCTGCATAGATTACAGTTGATAGAACTAAAAATATGACGATTATCAGTAACTTTATGGTGGTGAGAAAATATAATTTGTCAAAATTCAATTTCATAAAATATCCTTAGTAATTAAATACTTCATATTTATCGGTGAGACGGCAGTTTTTCAATAGTCTCAGGATTTATAGATATTACACTTCAGCAGGTAATAACGTTGTACTTCTATATTAGACCAAAGTTAACCACTATCGAATATTAAGTCAAGATAATAGCTTGAATTAGCAACAATGGCTACTCAATACAATATAATAATAATTGCAAAATGTTAAAGTTGTTTTTTTATGCGAAAGTTGTTCCTTATGTTAATATCAGTGGAAGGATATATTTTACGTTTTGAATTTATCTCTTAAACAGAAGATCGGATTAGTTCTTGGGCCGTTTCTGGCTCTTTTATTACTATTATTTTTTGATCTTAAGCCGGGAGAACCAATAGTAACCAGAACTGCTGCAGTTGTAATTCTGATGGCAATTTGGTGGATAACCGAGGCAATTCCAATTCCTGCTACCGCGTTGTTGCCAGTCGCATTGTATCCGCTGATGGGGATTATGCAGGGGAAAGCAGTTGCCGGGATATATTTCAATCATATAATATTATTGTTCATTGGCGGATTCATTATGGCACTGGCTATGCAAAAATGGGAACTGCATCGAAGAATAGCATTAAGAATTATATTATTAATTGGGGCATCACCACGAAAGATTATTCTCGGCTTCATGTCTGCTACTTTCTTTCTGTCAATGTGGATTTCAAATACTGCCACGACAATGATGATGCTTCCGATGGCACTGGCTATTATCTTTAAGCTTAAGGAATTATATAAAGGAAAAAATATAAATAAGTTCTCAGTCGGATTGTTAATTGGGATTGCTTACGCCGCCTCAATAGGAGGGACGGCGACACTGATAGGAACACCACCCAATCTATCTTTTGCTCGTATATTCCAAATATATTTTCCCCAGGCACCTGAAATTTCTTTTACCGACTGGTTTATCTTTGCATTGCCAATGGCAATTCTGTTTTTATTTATAGCCTGGTTTATTTTAGCCAGATTTTCAATACCGGTTGAGATCAGCCAATCATCATCAAAGAAAATGTTCAGAGAAGAATATTCCCGCCTGGGCAGAATATCTTATGAAGAATCTATAGTTTTGATTCTTTTTACATTGATGGCGTTTTTATGGATTTTCAGACAGGATATAAATCTGGGGTCGTTTATTATTCCTGGATGGTCGAGTCTGTTTCCTGTTCCAAAATATATTGATGACGGCACCATTGCCATATCAATTGCACTTTTACTTTTTATTATTCCATCAAAATCATCCAAAAACAAATGCCTGATGAATTGGAAGACTGCTGTAAAATTGAATTGGGGAATTGTTTTGCTTTTTGGTGGAGGATTTGCTCTGGCCAGTGGGTTCAAGGAATCTGGGTTATCGCAATGGCTGGGGGACAGTATGAGTGGTGTTGAAAGTTTTCATCCTGTTTTAATAGTAGCGACGGTCTGTTCAACGCTGACATTTTTAACCGAGTTAACATCCAATACTGCTACCACCGAAATATTTCTTCCTATATTAGGATCACTTGCAACAGCAATCAAAGTTAATCCCTTATTATTAATGATTCCGGCAACACTATCTGCGTCATGTGCCTTTATGCTTCCGGTGGCGACACCGCCCAATGCTATCGTATTTGGATCAGGCGAGATTAAAATGAAAGATATGATTAAATTTGGAATTATTCTAAATATCATCGGGATTATTCTGATCACTACATATATGTTTTTGGTAGGAGTGATATTTTTCAATATTGATCTGTCAATTATTCCGGATTGGGCTATACCTTAATATCTTAAATATTATCCTACTTTTCGGTGACATTTCTTTAAACTCTACGTAGATTAAAAATTAGTGATAAAATATCTAAATTGTGGAGGTCTCCATGTTAAAAAAACAGAGTCTGATTTATCTTTTAATAGCAATGTTGATAGTATCATCGTTTGTCTCCTGTGTAAGAGAAAAACCGGTTGATGCCAAACCGCCGGTTGCAACTATTGAAACAGTTATTGACACTGTAAATGGCCATGAAAGAACTGATGATTATTTTTGGCTGCGCAACAGGGGAGACTCAAACGTGATTGCTTATTTGGAAGCTGAAAATAATTACACCGATGCTATCATGGCTTCAACAAATAAACTCCAGACAAAATTGTATGATGAAATGGTAGCCCGGATCAAAGAGACCGATCTGTCGGTGCCGGTTAAAAATGGTGATTATTTCTATTACAGTCGCACAGAAGAAGGAAAGCAATATGATATCTATTGCCGGAAACAGGGTTCTCTTGATGCTGAAGAAGAAATAATTCTGGATCTGAACCAAATGGCTGAGGGGAAAGAATATTTGGCTCTCTCCTCGTATGAAGTTAGCCCCAACCATCAGATGTTAGCTTACTCATTGGATACTGCCGGTAATGAAAACTATACTCTGTATTTTAAAAATCTAACCAATGGTGAAATATTATCCGAATCAATTCCTAAAACCGGTAATGCTGCCTGGTCAACGGATAATAAAACTATTTTCTATTCTGTTGAAGATGATACTCATCGTCCCTACAAATTATATCGTCATACATTAAATAGTACAACAGACAATGATGAACTCATCTATCACGAAAAAGATCTGGCATATTTCCTGTGGGTAAGTTTAAGTAAAAGTGAAAAATATATATTCATGTATCTTGGAAGCCAGGTGACAACAGAGATACATTATCTTGATGCTGGAAAACCAAAAGATAATTTGAAAATTATACAACCCCGTCAACAGGATATGGAATATGATGTTGCTCATCATGGTGACTGGTTTTATATCACAACAAACGATAATGCCAAAAATTTTAAATTAGTGAAAACTCCGGTGAGTAAACCCGGTAAAGACAATTGGCAGGAAGTTATTGCTCATAGTGATACGGCAACTATTACCGGAATTGATATTTTTAAAGATTTTCTGATAGTTTTTGAGCGGGTAAATGGATTGAAGCAGATAATGATTCGGGATCTTAAAACAAACAGTGATCATTATGTCGAATATCCTGAACCGGTATATACCGTATATGGCGGTAATAATCCTGATTTTAACTCAGATGTTTTAAGATTTACCTATATGTCTCTGGTTACACCACGTTCGGTATTTGATTACAATATGCAGACAAAAGAGAGAGAATTAAAAAAGCAGACAGAAGTTTTAGGTGGATATGATCCAGAACTATATGAGTCTGAGAGGATATTTGCTACCTCTCATGATGGCGTTCAGATACCAATCTCTCTAGTTTATAAAAAGGGACTCAAAAAGGATGGTACTAATCCTTTGTATCTTTATGGCTATGGAGCCTATGGATATAGTAGTGAGCCATATTTTTCATCACGTCGTTTAAGTCTCCTTGATAGAGGATTTATTCATGCAATTGCCCATATAAGAGGTGGAAGTGAAATGGGAAGGCATTGGTATGAAGATGGAAAATATCTTAAGAAAAAGAATACTTTTACAGATTTTATTGACTGTGGTGGTTATCTTGTAAGAGAAAATTATACAAGCCATGATAAAATGACTATCTCAGGTGGCAGTGCCGGTGGTCTACTTATTGGTGCGGTTGTTAATATGCGACCTGATCTGGCAGAAGTTGCCATTGCTGATGTCCCCTTTGTGGATGTCATGAATACTATGTTAGATGAAACGATTCCGTTAACGGTGATTGAATATGAAGAATGGGGGAATCCAAATCTACCTGAATACTATGATTATATGTTGTCATATTCTCCCTACGACAATGTTGAAGCAAAAGAATATCCCAATATGCTGATTACCGCTGGTTTGAATGATCCCCGCGTTCAGTACTGGGAGCCTGCCAAATGGACCGCAAAGCTCAGAGCGACCAAAACTGATAATAATCTGCTGTTTCTTAAAACAAATATGGGTGCCGGACATGGTGGAGCTTCGGGAAGATACGATTATCTAAAAGAGATTGCTTTGGAATATGCTTTTATCCTGAAATGCCTGGGCATGGCTGATTAAGAAATATTAATAAAAAAACCTGCCTTAGTTGAAAACAACCGGGGCAGGTTCTATCAGGGGAGGTCTCATGAAACACATCCAATATAATAATTAAATGGACTATGTCAATCTTTTTTGTATATATTTGACGATTTATATTAAAAATGCTTTGTATTTAATGAATTAATGTTATGCTTTATGGTATGTGCATATGTTGTTGTTGTGTAGAGTATTATGTGATTGCGTTATTTAAAAAAGCCCTGAATTTCTTCAGGGCCTATTATCTTAATTAAATTTTAAAATAAATTATTGTTTATTATTTTTAATGAATTGCTGTGAAATTGAGAAATAAATTAAAAATCCTATTCCTGCAAAGAGGAACATCAATCCAAAAGTACCGCCGTCATCAAATAATTCCGGCCATAAATAACTGATAAATAGTGCCAGTCCAATGCTAATAAGTACCATTCCCCATTTTAATGAAGATAATCGCTGAGTTTGTTCAGTTCTGGTATATAAGAACTTCACGTTCTCATCAACCATCCCTTTATCTATCAGCTTATTACGCAGTCGACTATCTAATATGAGTTTTAAAGCTATAATAATTGCTCCAAAAACTATGGCTGGTATCAAAATTTCTTCCAAATTCATAATTAACTCCTTTTGTGTTTTATTCTGTTCATGTGCTATCAGACATCTGAAGGGGGTAATTGTTGCAGAAAAAATAAGATATAATTTGTAACATCTTTTTGAGTTAACTGTCGTATATAATAGCATCTGAGGAACTATATGAATGATGAACGACAACTAATTAAAGAGATTTTAGCCGGGAACAAGGCTGCCTTGCAGACTTTTATTGAGTCATATCAGAAACTGGTAAGCCATGTTGTCTTCCGGATGATAACCAATAACCATGACAGGGAGGATCTCTGCCAGGAAGTTTTTATCAAGGTTTACCAAAATCTGGGTGGCTTCAAGCATGGCTGTAAGATATCAACCTGGATTGCGAGAATTGCACATAACAGTTGTCTTAATTATCTGGAAAAGAAAAGAGTTCCTTTATTGGATGATGTAATTAGCAGCGAAGAAGAGAATGTTATAGACAGATTTTCTGATGGTTCCAAAGCACCTGATGATTATACCGAGACCAGAGAATTGAATGAGCGAGTTCAGGACGAAATCAATTTGCTTCCGCCAAGAATTGGGGTACTTCTGGCTTTATATCATCTGGAAGAGATGTCTTATGAAGAGATAGCTGAGATAACTCAACAACCAATGGGCACTGTGAAAAGCTATCTTTACCGAGCACGAAAAATGCTCAAGGAAAATCTGATGGAAAAATACCGTGTGGAGGAAATATGGAACTAAGACACTTAACAGATACGGAATTTCAGACTTATATTGATAAAGAGAGTTCAGTGGATTTTTCTAATTATGAGATCCACCTCAGTGAATGTTCCACCTGCCGTAAGGAATTAAAAAAGTACAGCTTATTATATAATGGACTAAAAAAGGATCCGGGTTATAAACTTAATCCAGGCTTTTCTGATGCTGTTTTAACAAGAATAATTGCCAATCAAATAGAACACCCCCGATCAATTTTTGAAAAGATAATGTATCTTGCCGGATTATTAGTAGCTTTGTTTGTTGGGGGATATTTCCTTGATATTAATAAAATTGCCACAGCAATGGCCGGTCCATTTGTACCTATAGTTGATGCATTACAGAACCTATCCACAAGCTATATTGAAATGATGCCCTTATCAAATCAAAGTTTTGCAATACTATGTTTTAGTGCTCTGTTGTTGATTGGAGTATATTTTGCAGACAACCTATTACTAAAATACAAAGCAAAGCAATTCTGTTTATAAAATAGTACTCGATTATTCTGGTTTTTTTTATCCATGAGTAATACATTCTTATATAGTAAAATTAATTTATAGCGGGAGGTATTATGGAAGATAAAAAAGTTGAAGTTAATATCGAGCATATTAAAGATCTCCAGTTTAAAGTTTCTTTTGATTCGGTTGGTTTTGAAATGCTGATGGATGAACCGGAACCTATCGGCAGTAATGAAGGTCCTAATCCTTCTCAAATTCTTTCAGCTTCAATAGGAAATTGTCTTAGTGCCAGTCTTATATTTTGCCTAAAAAAAGCACGAGCTGATATTAATGGATTAAAGACCAAGATTACAACCACTATTAAGCGCATGGATAAAGGGAGAATGAGAATTGGTGGGAGTTCGGTTGAGATTACACTGGATATAGCAGATGGTCAGGAGAATCGTCTAAGCAACTGTCTTGATCTGTTTGAGGATTATTGTATAGTAACCCAATCGGTCAGGGATGGAATTGAAGTAGGAGTGCAGGTAAAAAATAAATCCGGTGAGATTCTTTTCGATTCCAGTGACAAGCACAAATAAAAAAAGTAAGGGTAGTTTTACCCTTACTTTTATTTACATATAGTAATAAGACTCAATTATACATTATAATACATTTCAAATTCAAAAGGAGTCGGTCGCACTCTGATTTTACTGACTTCAGTCCGTTTTAAATTAACCCAATGTTCAATTAAATCTTCGGTGAAAACATCGCCGGCAAGAAGATACTCATAATCGTTTTCGAGAGCATTGAGGGCTTTATTTAACGAAGTTGGAAGTTTATGAATCTGATCAAATTCTTCCTTGGAAAGTTTATCCAGATTTTTATCAAGCGGTAATCCCGGATCAATCTCTCTTTCAATCCCATCAAGTCCAGCCAATAAAATTGCAGAATATGCAAGGTAGGGATTCATGGTGCCATCTGGAGGTCGGAATTCAAACCGCATCATCTTGGGATCGCGCTGGTAACCGGGGATACGAATACAAGCTGTTCTATTGCCAACCGAGTATGTCCCGGCAACAGGAGCTTCAAACCCTGGAATCAATCTTTTAAAAGAGTTCGTTGAGGGGTTGGTAAATCCAAGAATTGAATCGGCATGAGCTAACAAGCCACCTATGAAATTAAGACCCAATTTTGAAAAATTAGCAATACCTGTTTTGCTGAAGAATAGTGATCCTTTGTTGTCTGCCAGATATAAATGGACGTGTAGTCCCGATCCAGGTTCATTGAAAAGAGGCTTCGGCATAAATGTGGCTGATTTTTTATTCCGGAAGCAATGGTTTTTGACAATATATTTTACCATCATAGATTGATCAGCCATTTCCAGTAGCGGTGCAAATTTTACTTCGATCTCATGTTGACCACCGCCACCAACTTCATGGTGATGGTATTTAAGGCCAATCCCGACATCGGCTAATAATGAGGAAATTTGAGATCTTAAATTATATGTTCGATCCATTGGTGGGGAGACATGGTATCCTTTTTTATAAGGTATTTTAAATCCCAGGCTTTCCTCATCTTCCGCTGCATTCCACTCAGCTTCTGCAGAATCAAGGTAGTAGAAGGCACTTTCTGGTCCCTGGAAGAAATTAACTTTGTCAAAAATATAAAATTCAAATTCCGGTCCGAGGATAGCTTTAACCCCTTTTAATTTCTTATCGAGGTATTTGTTGGCATAAGCGACAACTCTTCGGGGATCTCTGGAGTAGGGAAGAACCTTATCACTGGACAACATCATATTTCCCAAAAATGACAAAGTTGGAGTTTCAAAAAAAGGATCCATAAATGCAGAGGAAGGATCAGGAAGCATTATCATGTCGCCTTTTTCAATCGACGAAAAACCAGGCAAGGAAGAGCCATCCACACCAACGCCGGATTTGAACAAGTCAGGGGTAAGGGCTGATATCGGAACAGTAATATGATGCCACATTCCGGGCAAGTCACAAAATTTCAGATCGATATATTCTACCTTTTTATCTTTTGCGAGTTTTTTTAACCCATCTAATTTCACTAAGATCTCCTTTCAATAGATACATCAAAAAATAGTCCGACAATATAGTATATTTTTGAAATTGAGCAAGAACTCAAATGATTTAATCCAACAAAAAAAACCGATAAACAATAAGTCTATCGGTTTTAATATTATCAAATATTATACTTACATGATTACAGCAAATTTACCAATCTGTACTTTACCGTTTTCATCTTCAACGGTCCAGTAGTACAGGCCCGAAGCAATCAACTGGGTATTTCTGGTAATAAGATCCCATGTATCATGAGAAGATTTAGTATCAGAAGGATCAACATTATGATCTATCTCTCGGACAAGGTCGCCGTCTAATGAGAATATACTGATTATACATTTTGGTGGCAAGTTTGCAAAATGAATGGCGCGGACACGGTCTACTGCTTTACCAATATCGTTAGCGCCACGTCCCTCAAGTCCCATATCTTTATATCCGGCATCATAACGATAAGGATTGGGGTAAACAAAGACCTCAAGGTTATCAGCTAATACATCATCAGATGTAGGAAGCGGATAAGTACTCTTTGAACCAACTGTACGTGAAGATTCAAGTGCAGCTAATCCCTTTCCGGGTGAGCCATAGTCAAAGGCTGTGACGTTTACATAAACCTGGACATAAGGCAACTGGTCTTCGATAACGAATTCATACTCAAAATACTTGTAATAGCCGTCTTCAGTAAGTTCATCCGGTTTTGCAGAATCAGGAATAAGTGATGTTGGATAAGGCTGGTCCGGATAAATTTTACTGATACTTCGTTGGACTCCAAGTTCAGATGCATTAAAATCCTGTTTCTCAAAATAGAAAAGTGAATCTGGTGTAGGATTTGGCATAGGTTTAATATATGGGAAAGCCCTTGTATAACTCAAAGGATCACCAATTGGTGGATTAGTGTATTTTGAAGTCAATTCATCCATTGAGAATGGCGCATCCTTTAGTATCCAATCTCTACCATTAAAAATGTATTTATTGAAATCTTCTTTATCATAAGAAGTAACAATGCTATAGCTTTCTGATCTTTCATCAAATGCTAAGTAAATACGATACCCTTCAAAATCAACTTCACGTGAGAAGACATCGCGTGTCGTTTCTGATCGGAAGCCATTAAAACGTACACGAATTTTACCAACTTCGGGATCCAGCCAAAAATGCGGTGCTGGTGGAGGAGAGGCGCCTTCAAAATCAGGTCTGCCATCGCCTTTTGTCCAAAGGGTCTCAACAAGGGTAGAATCCCAGGTAAAACTCCAAATTGTGTCATAATCAGGGTCAATAAATATGATTGTATCTATAACTGAATCTACCAGAACTGTCTCAACGATTCCTTCCTCAAATTCACCTGCGTAGCCATCGCCATCTGAATCAACGCCAGGGTTATCATAAATCCAAGATGCCCAACGAGCGTTTTCGGCTAGATCCTCAAAATGAAGACTATCATAGTAAAGCTGAGGATTATAAGATGCCTGTGACAGATTGTCTACATTGTCTGCAAATGTATGGAAATCTTCGCCAGCGAGATATGAGAATGAAAGTGGGAGAGTTTGGCCAGGATCAATATCAAAAGGTCCAAATGATAAGAGGTATCTTGTGTCATAACCATCAGAAAAATCTACAGCCAATGTCTGGTTTGGATATAACCATACAGAATCAGTTGGCTGAATGGTTGCAGTAAATACCTGAGGATAATCAAATTCACCATTACTAAGAACATGATATCTGTTGGCATCTCTGGATGGGGTACCCGTACCACCGGTTCCAAAATCTCTTAAAGGATCCTGTAAAGTACCCTTATGACGAGGTCCAAAATCAAGTGTGGGTGTACCATTTGAGATCCACCAGTTAAAGGAAACATCAAGCTCAGTTGCAGGTGTCCGAACTATACGAGTTGCTGTTACGTGGGGTGTTGCCATACCACCCTGAGGATCCATAGGGTTGCTGCCACCTTCTCTGTCAGCAATCCAGGCAATGTAAATCGTATCAAAGTAGTTAAACTGGTCACTGCTGCCCCAGGCAAATTCATAGCCTAATTCAAAACCACAAATATCATCGTTAAATCCCTGATCTGCACCCTGTAACAAAACATCAGCATCAACATAAACACCCATATATGTATTTTCAAGGGTTTGAATACCAATATTTTTTATTTTATAATCAAAGAGGATGAGGTCTTCTGCATAAGAATATGACCAGGCATATGATTCCTGAGTTACTTCAATATTAAGAGGACGATGAGCACGGTTGCCATCTTCTCCATCTGTACCAGCTAATGTTATGAATGTATCAGAATAGGTTGCAATAAAATCCTGTTCAGATATTGCGTCGTCAAATAAGGGGCTGTTTGGATCGATAATAGATCTTCGTTCCATATCGCCAAATGGAGATTCATCCGGGAAAAATTCCTGGATTGAAAGCCATCCGTCTGATCCGGTTGATACCAGAGTATCTCTTCCCTGAACAGCACCGATCCAGAATGATGCTGCAAAAAGGTACTGCGTACCGGAATTCTTAGGGTACTCACTACCTCCATCAGGGATAGGTTCACCGGTAAAACAGTCTGAGTTAGAACCTTCACCAAAACCAGTACCAAATGTTCCATTGTTATTTACAGAAAGAACAAATTCTCCGACATTGTGAAGAGCCTGACAGTGGGCTGGATTCTGAAGGGCAAAATTCCCACCATGTTCTTTTGCATCATACTCCAATGATGCTCTGCCAAAAGCAGAACCAGAAATTATTAGAGCAAGTACGAGAATAAAATTAACAATTAATAAACCTTTTTTCAACATGCCTCATTCCCATTCGGTTTAATGCTTTACCTTACAAACGAATATAAAGACCTATGCGTTTAATTGCCGGGTCATTTTTTATTATCCGCTAAACTAATATAACTTAGGACGATTTAGCAAGGAATTTTGTTCAAAAAATACCGATTTTTAAATGCAGCCAAATCATAGTGCACTTTCAATCAATTCTATATTAGATAATAACTTAACTATGTTGTCACTATGGAATAAGTACATTCTCAGTTACATGAGCAAAATAATGTAGATATTGATACTGTCTCATGTATTATTTTGGGCAAATAACGATCAATTTCGTTATAATTATGAAAACATTTATTTTAGTTGGGGGATTGTATGAACAGCACTTTAAAATCTGTAATTTTTTATTTTATTATTTGTATTTGTGTGATAATACCCGCAGAAAATGCACATTGTGATGAGAATGAAGATCGTCTTGTAATTGCAACTCCAGAAGAAGCTGTTATACGTGCTGATCAATATACTGGGTTCCTTGAAAAAATTCCTGGAAAGAGTATTCCTGATGAAAACGTTGAGTTGATTACTCAGGTTGATACTACAACCCCTTTCCTATCAAGATTTACAGATGGTAAAGCTGTTTGGAAGGTTAGATTTGAGAATGTATTAGTTCTTGATAATAAAGAGAAAAATCGAGAAGGGATACGATGTGATTTTGATGTTTATCTTGATTCCATTAGTGGTCATATGTTAAATATAGAATCGAGTCTTAAACCTTTTGGACCAAATGAAGATCCTGAGATGAGTGCTTTGGAAGCAGAGAGGCAAATAAGTGGAGATGGTGGTAATTACTCTGTTACAGATAAAGTGCCAACTTCTAAATTTGTTGATGTAATTCCCTTTCAATTTAAAGAAGCTAATAAATTGGTTGCTCAGTTTGTAAATTATACTGAGAGATATAATGGTTTAGAACCTTATTGGATTGTTAGCTTAAGAGGTGTTCCTCCAGAACCAGCTGGTGGTGGAAGTTTAGAATGGATGCCAATTTATATGAGAAATAGAATAAGGAATATTATTAAAGATAGAACTGGTAGAATTAAAATTACATCTACTATTCCTCATTTAAAAATGAAGGAAGAAGACAAGAAAAGACTATTTCCTGATGGTTTCAAATAGAAAATTTGATCATGGCATGCTACAGATTTGAGCAGGAGCGCCCTTGAAAATGTAATTCACTTTACATAATAGTCATTAACATTGTCTCTGGATTACATACTATTGTAAAAACAAAAAAGCCACTCTGAATAAAAAGAGTGGCTTTATGTATAATAAAATAACTAAATCAATTTAGTGGCATATCGGAGCAGGGCCATCCTTGAAGATGTAGTTCACCATATAAGTCAGATCAGCTACATTGATAATATCACCGTCCTCACCATTGGCATCGGCCGCTGCAATTACTGGAGGAGCAGCTCCACCTTTGAAGACGTAGTTTACAAGATAAACCAAATCACTCACATATGGACCTTCACCATCACCATCAGCATCACCACAAATGAAGTCCTGAATAGTGACTGTCACCGGCAATAGATAAGCTGGATTCAATGGATCATTGGTTGTGATACTCATCTGGCCTTCAAAAACGCCATCATCAAGATCAACAGCACAAAGATTGACGGTCACATTAGTACTTGTAAATGGTTCCAGCAAACCGCCGCTCGGTTCAACCCAGAGCCAACGGACAACATTGAAATCAATGGCCATGTTGTCATGCATGTATGCAGCGTTATAAACCACTTCCAAACCATCATCACCAGTTATGTTTTCAATACCAATTGTAGCACTGGCAAGCCCGGCAGCATCAGCTCCCGGATCCATAGTTCCATATTGCAATGTAATCTTGCCGTTAGGATACAATATTGCCTGGAAGTTAAGAGAACCGGTTCCATCAGGATATTTATAATTTGGTACATCAACAAAACTAACAATAAAACGTCCCGTTGCAACATCATGGTAATAGTAAATAGTTCCACCGTCAGAAGGATCAAGATCATCCCACCACATGGAAATTAAATCATTAGGAGCATTTGTATTTGGAATACTTAAATTGGTAGTTGCTGAATTACCCGAACCAAACGTAAGAATACCATTGGAGCCAATATAAAGCTCTGTGTATTCATTTTCGTAATAAGGAAATGCAAAGCCAATATTAAATGGTCCCTCACTATCAGTGTCAGTAAGTTCTACAACTGTACCGTATGCTGAAATATCCAGCCATGAATAGACCGGACCACCCGGATCATCAGAATCAATCCAGGAGTAGCCATATACATCAGGGCCGCCATGATTTCTATCAGACGGTGCATATAACGGTGAAATCTCACCCTTGCCATCTTCACTGTCTTGATAACCAATTAGATCCCGTTCTGTAGCTACAATAACAGGGTTTGATGATTTTGCAGTAGGATCAAATGTCTGACAACCGATGCTGTAAATCAAACGCCCCGGACCATTGTTGTAAATAGTCAAAGGAACGCCAATCGAATCACCGGCACTCAGGCTTCTCGATATAGCAGAAGCAGGTATATCACAGGTCGGGGCATAAACATGCATATAAAGCGGTATGCTTCCGGCCATGTTATCAAAATCGTTGGTAGTATAGTTCAGAGTGCTGTAATAATCGCCAGGGATAAGTCCTGTAGCATCAAAACTAAATTCAAAATCAAGACCTTCGCTGGGATTGACATAGTTCAAATCATTAGAACAGGTAATCCATGAAGCTTCGGAATTAAATCGAATACGAAGCTCACCGTCTCCATTGTTGTCTACATGGACCGAGCGAAGAGCAGAACCGCCTTCGGCCATACTGTCGGCAACTTCGGAATTATCAAGAGCGAGTACAGCACTTACGCCACCGCTCTGATCGTAGCCTTTGATGTTCAAATCATCAATGTTCCATCCACAATATTGGGATGAGTTATCAGTAGTACCGAGACTAAAACGAACCTGGAAGGAGTTGTTGCCATCGGCATAGCTGGAGATATTATGAAATTGCTCTGTCCAGGATGTTTCATTTATAGTCGAGGTATTTTGGAACAGAGTTACCCAGGTAGCTCCATTATAAACCTGAAATTTAACATGATCGCTAGATTCTACACCAAGACAGCGGAAGTAAGTAAGCTGAGTGCTGGTGAAATCACCACAATCTATTACAGGTGAGTAAGCATAATGTTGTGTTGACAGATTATTACTGTAATCACCACCAATACCTGGTGTAAGATCATTACCAAGCACGCCATTGTCGTCAGTTGGAGTGTGATCGTAAGCAGGATCACTGGCACCGGAGCCATCAGAACCGGTTCCACCTGTGGCAGGACCGATTGTCCATTCAGCATCTCTGGTATCATCAAGGCCAATCCATCCTTTGTCTTCAGAGAAATCATCAACAAAGAAGGACATCCTATCGCCAACAATAAAGTCAAAATTTATTGAAACAGTGTAGCCATTGTCAGCAGTAACATAGAGATTAAATATCATCTCATGACCTGGAGTGCAGGAACCATCAGCCGAAACAGTGTATGAATCACCGGTATTTGATGCTGATCCACTGGTAGCATCAAGAAGTCCAAAAGTACCATAGTCATCACTTATTGAGACATAGGCATCACTTTCTGAAAGAGTAGCAACAGTATTCGTTGCCTGACCAGAGCCACTGTTTGAAAGGGTTACTATTAGTTCTGCAGATTCACCCGGATCAAGGACGCCGTTGCCATTACCAACATCGTTAATGGTGATTGTAAGGAAATCAACAACCGGTTTATGTACTTCAAGAGTAAAAGCGCCGGTCCAGAGATCACGGTTTGTTCCAGTTACTTCCATTTCAAAAGGAGCAACATAACCGTCGGGTGCTGCAGTAGAGACGTCAAATGAGAACCCATCGGCTATGAACGAAGTTCCATCATCACCGAGTATGGAGCCATAAGATTCAGTGTCGTCTATCATAGTAATATATTGATCAGAGGAGGTGACTGTAGCATTTACATTAATAGCTTCATCGGGGCCGATGTTTTTAAGTTCAACACCGAGAAGAATGCTTTCACCGGCTTCCATTAGCCCATTGTTGTTGCCATTGACATCATTAGTTGAAGCATCGTTGTAAACAACATAGGCTCCATCAGGAGAGATTACTGTTAGTGTTGTTATATATGGCATTCTATTGAAATTGGTAACAGTAAGAGTTAATTCATCACCTGGGATAGGTTGAGTATCAAATGTGATAGAACAGTTACCAGCAGCATCAGCATATCCGGTTCCATAGATAGTGCCGTCTTTATATAAAGCACAAAGAGCACCTTCAGTACCAACAACCTGAACATCAAATTCTGTAGGACCAAAGATAATTATGTCGCCATGATTGACAGTCATAGGAGCAGGATCATCACTCCATACCATGACTGATGGATCACCAAAGATATGCCAGGTATTGTACATATCAGCTCCACCAGAGCCATTGAGGTCAATCATTAAGCAAGAGCCATTAAAACATAAACCGCCAAAGGTATATTTTTCTTCGGCAATCAATAGATCAACAATTTCATCCTGTGCATCCATAGGTGGATTCCAGGATTGGTTGATTGAAGACATATAAGCACCAATAGCACCAGTTGGATTTCCTCCATTAGTAGCTCTGAGCCATGCTTCACCAAAACATGTATAAGCAGCAAAATCACCATTTACACATGCAACACTAACAATAAAGGGTAGCAAATTGTTATTCGTAAGAGAATTAACATTTGAATTACTGTATCCGGTACTACTCCATGCGGTAGTACTTCCATGACCAGTATAATTTATAAAACCTCGTCCTTCATTAAGGCCGTTGGTTACCATAGTTGCTGTACCACTGTAATCATAAATCTGATCGACAACGGTATAGTTATAACCCATGAGTTTGTCTCTGATCAGATCAAGGTGAGTATTATCATATTCACCATGGTGACCTGGGCCCTGGTTAGATCCAACTCCCATTCCCTTGTGAAACCAATCTGTTCCCGGAGGAGTTGTTTCATAGGTAATTGTTCTTTCAACCTGTGTGGTAACATGAGTCGCATTTTCTGCTGAGAAACGACCTATGAAAAGATCCGGGTAATTGTCACTACCGGCAACTTTTGCATAGGTAGGATCAGATGTTCCACCTGAAGCATAGGGGGAAGCTATTTGGGGGCCATCACCAACAAGAAGTACAAAAGCAAGATTAGAAGTATTATATAAATTTTGAATATAATTGGAAATAGCTGTACTATTATTACCAATAGTTGAGACGTTTACTATTGTGGTTTGTATTCCCTTTTGTTGTTTCCAGGCAACCAGGGGTGCCATTTCATCGGCAAAATCATCGTGTGTGATAATTAACAGATCACCCACTTCGCCAACTGAAGTATAACGTGAGGCAGCCTGCTGATAATTTATATAGCGTCTCTCGTATATTAAATCAAAATCAGAAACGATTCCATCAATTTCACGAGACAGTACATTAACACTGCCAGCTCCTACATTTTTCACTTCAACAGTTACTGAAGTATAAACACGCAGAGTTTTCTTTTCGGGATTATATTGAAAACCATTTAAATCAATAACAGTACCACGAAAATCTCTTTGAATATGTGGATCTCGAATTGTTGCCAATTCTGAGGGATACCACGTTGAGCTATTATATACAGACCCAAAAGTATAAGGTACTTTATCCGGATCAACAGTCCTTAGCAGATTACCTTTTGATGGGGCTACTGCCATATTCGGAATGTCTGTATACTCAGAAGACAAAACATTTATCTCCATCCTGGCATCATTAGGAATAATAATACTCCGGCAGATACGGGGGAGGGATGGTTCACCTTCTATAAGTAAATTGTTTTCCCCGTCAACTGCTATCTGGTAATAGGTTTCACCATTGATATCAATTGGCTGAGTTGTGTAATCTTCGATTTCAAATCGAACAACAGTCCTTGAATTATTCGATTCTTCGACAATAACATTAACTGCGTTCACAACCGGAACGAGTAATAGAAATGCAATTGCCATAACTAACAAGTTTCTCAACATACTATCCTCCGCAAAAGGTCAGCCACCCTGTTTAAACAGGGTGGCTTTCTGTATTATAAAATTACTTATTCAAATTAATGGCATATCGGGGGGGGGCCACTCTTAAAGATGTAGTTAACCATATATGTCAGGTCAGCTACATTGATAATATCACCATCTTCACCATTGGCATCAGCCGCTGCAATTACTGGAGGAGCGTCTCCACCTTTGAAGACGTAATTTACCAGAAAAACCAGATCAGATACATATGGTCCCTCACCATTACCATCAGCATCACCACAAATGAAGTCCTGTATAGTGACAGTTACCGGTAATAGATAAGCTGGGTTCAATGGATCATTAGTAGTGATACTCATCTGGCCTTCAAAGATACCATCCTCAAGATCAAATGCACAAAGATTGACAGTTACATCGGTACTGGTGAATGGTTCCAGTAAGCCACCACTCGGTTCAACCCAGAGCCAGCGAACAACGGTGAAATCAATGGCCATGTTGTCATGCATATAAGCAGCGTTGAAAACCACTTCCAGACCATCATCACCAAACTCATTCTCAATACCAATTGAAGCACTGGTAAGATTATCATCACCTGGATCCATCGTACCGTATTGAACTGTTACTTTACCATTAGGATAGAAAATAGCCTGGAAATTATATGATCCAGTACCATCAGGATATTCATAACTACGAATGTCAACAAAACTGACAATGAACCGGCCATATATGACATCATGGTAGTAATAAATGTAACCATTTTCTTCAGGATCAAGATCATCCCACCACATAGCAATCATGTTGTTAGGAACACCACTATTGGGGAATCCTGCATTATATCTGCTGGAACTTCCCGAACCAAAGGTTATGATACCATTGGAACCGATAAATAGCTGGGTATATTCATTTTCATACCAAGGGAAAGCGAATCCGATATCAATAGCATCAGAATAATCATCATCACCAATTTCGATAACAGTACCCGATGCTGAAATATCTATCCATGAATAAACCGGACCACCCGGATCATCAGAATCAATCCAGGAGTAGCCAAAAGCATCCGGACCGCCATGATTCTTTTCAACTGGAGCATGTAATGGAGATTGATCATTTTTATCATCATTACTGGATTGATATCCAATTACTTCACGAGTTGTGGCAACCAAATCAGGATTTGATGATTTTGCAGTAGGATCAAAAGTCTGACAACCGATGCTGTAAATCAAACGTCCGGGACCATTGTTGTTGATAGTCAAAGGAACGCCAATCGAATCACCGGCACTCATACTTCTCTCTATTGAACCAGCAGGAATATTACAGGTCGGAGCATAAACATGCATATAAAGCGGGATGCTTCCAGCCATGTTTTCAAAGTCGTTGGTCGTATAATTCAGAGATCCGTAATAATCACCCGGTACAAGACCGGTTGCATCAAAACTGAAATCAAAATCAAGACCTTCGCTGGGATTAACATAGTTTAGATCATTGGAACAGGTAATCCATGAAGCTTCGGAAACAAAGCGAATGCGAAGCTCACCGTCACCATTGTTATCTAAATGGACAGAGCGAAGAGCTGAGGCGCCTTCGGCCATACTATCAGCAACTTCGGCATTTTCAATGTCCAGCAGAGCATTAACTCCGCCGCTTTGATCGTAGCCTTTAATGCTCAAATCATCAATGTTCCATCCACAATATTGGGATGAATTATCTGTTGTACCGAGGCTAAAACGAATCTGGAAGGAATTGTTGCCATCGGCATAACTTGAAATATTATGGTATTGTTCTGTCCAGGCTGTTTCATTTATTGTAGATGTATTTTGGAACAGAGTTACCCAGGTGGATCCATCATAAACCTGCAAATTAACATGGTCGCTTGATTCGACACCAAGACAGCGGTAGTAAGTAAGCTGAGCACTGGTGAAATCGCCACAGTCGATTACAGGAGAGTAAGCATAGTATTGAGTTGATAAATTATTGCTGTAATCACCACCAATTCCAGATGTTAGATCGTTGCCAAGCACGCCATTGTCACCAGTTGGAGTGTGATCGTAAGCAGGATCACTGGCACCTGAGCCATCGGAACCGGTACCACCGGTAGCAGGACCGATTGTCCATTCAGCATCACCACCAAGACCTATCCAACCTCTATCCATTGAGAAATCATCAACAAAGAATGACATTCTATCGCCAACAATAAAGTCAAATGTCAGAGAAGCGGTGTAACCATTGTCAGCAGTGACAGCAAGATTAAAGACCATCTCATGACCAGGAGTGCAGGAACCATCAGCAGATACAGTATATGAATCACCGGCATTGGATGCCGATCCACTGGTTGCATCGAGAAGTCCAAAAGTTCCGTAGTCATCACTTATCGTAACATAGGCATCACTTTCAGAAAGAGTAGCAACTGTATTAGTTGCCTGACCGGAACCACTGTTTGATAAAGTAACAATTAGTTCTGCCGATTCACCCGGATCAAGAACACCATCGCCATTACCAACATCGTTAATAGTAATGGTAAGGTAATCAACAACCGGCCTGTGAATATCAAGTTTGAAAGTTCCAGTCCAGAGGTCGCGGTTGGTTCCGGTTACGTCCAGATCAAATGTAGCCTGGTAGCCATCAGGAGTAGAAGGAAGGACATCAAATGAGAACCCATCGGCAATCATCAATGTTCCATCATTTCCAGGGATAGAACCATAAGTTTCAGTATCATCAACCATAGTAATGTTAGCATCACCAGTTGATACGGTTGCATTGACATCAATAGCTTCATCTGGTCCGATATTCTTGAGATCTACACTAAGAAGAATACTTTCACCAGCTTCAAGGATATCGTTGTCGTTACCATTTGCATCATTGGTTGAAGCATCATTATAAACAACATAAGCTCCATCAGGTGTGAAAAGCTGTATTGTTGAAACGTATGGTTGTTTGTTCTGACCGGTTATGACAATATCTGCAATATCCGGTTGAGTGAAAGGAACCAAATCTATTTCTACTGAACCGGTATGATCAACAAATCCGGCACCATGTAGTACGCCATTTACAGAAATTCCAACGTATGAGTATGGATCAGCATCAACAGTAATTGTCGTTGATGTAAATACAAAAGCAGTTGGGTGGTAAACATTATTGACAGCCGGGATACCCATATATGTTATAACAGAAGGGTCACCCATCAGGTGATAAATCTGCCAGTAATAAGCTGTACGAGAACTGCCCGATTCGGTAACAGCCAGATTTCCTCTGAACATAATTGCACTGTTAGTTATATAATGATCTGAAAGGGCTTCACCATGTTCATGGAAAATACCATCATAAGCACCTAGTCCGGTCTGTTCGTAAGTTGGACCTGCTCCTATGATTGGACCATTACCAACACCCCACCAGTAATCTTCATCCCAGTAAGTAGAGTTTGTTCCACCTATATAACCAATCGCACCGGCATTAGCTTTTTGAAGAAATGCTTCACCAAAGCTCGGAGTACTATAAGTGGAGCCGAAAGTATTTGCTAAACAGCAATTACCAATACCTAATAAATACATATGGTCATTTGTAAGAGTTGATATATCACTGGTACTAAAATGTGGATCAGATTGACTGTCATGCCCGCAGTGAGCAGTGTAGTTCATAAATCCGATACCATCCTGAACAGTTTGAATTACTGCTGCGGAAACACCACTTCCAGCTGAAGCAGGGTAGAGCCATGTATGATCAACAATACCATGCGCTGCATTAAAATAGTAATCTGTACCATAGTTAATCTGACCATTACCATGAGTGGCAGCATAAGAACCATCAACTCCGGCAATCAAAGTGACTTCTTCAAGATAACTTGGGTCAGGCATCAGGTACTGTTCATATTCAAGAGTCTTATCAATTTGTGGTTGAAGAAGAGCAGTAGTGTGGGCCGAAAAACGACCATAGTAGATTTCAGGATAATTATCACCGGTGAATTCACACATCCATAAATCAGAAATATGTCCGCTGAATCCAGTGTATGACGGAATCTCCTGATCATCTCCAACAAAAAGGACAAATGATGGAGCCGGATCTTCCGGAGTACCTGCGTTATATAATCCCTGGATATAAGCTTTTACAGCTGTAGTATTAGCACCGATAACATCAGTGTAAGCTACAACAACATTGAATCCCTTTTTAGTCTTCCATTCTATGAAAGGCTGTAATTGAGCTTCAAACATCCGGTCAGAAATAATCACATATTTTACAGGATATTCTACCAGATCAGCCCTTGAATTCATAGCCTGCTGAGAATAGTTAGAAATATTATTAAATACGCCATCAAATACAGGAGAATAATAATTTGCCTTGGCTTCCTGAGTGGCTGCCCAGTCAGGGTGTAAATAAGTTACCTGAATTTCGATATTCTTATAGATTGTAAGCGTATTTTCAATAGGATTATACTGTACCGGAGATATGGAGACTAAACCCATATGTACGGAACGCATTGTCCCTAAAACTTCAGCTTGAGCCAAAGGAAGAGAGTAGTTCGCATTGGATGAGTACATTGCATCGTTATACTCAAAAGGAATGGAACCTGGATCTTCCGATTTTGATACCGATGGTTGTACCGGCATCAAAGGATTAATAATGTTATAATCGGATAAATCTATTTCCTCGGTTTCATAATTTAAAACTTCAACATTCAATTCGCATCCAAATGGAATTGAGATCAATCTATTCATCAGGGGAAGATTAGGTTCACCTAATTCATTAGATCGGGCACAGCCATTGAATGTCAGCAGTGAAAACTCACCGCGGGTTGTTAAAATATCATTGATTTCAAATTCCCCAATACCCATCTTAATACTTATGCCATCTTGATTCAAATCTGTCACAATTGCATGAGTAGTTGCATCTTTAAGTGTGACAACCTGACCAGAAAAAGCAGTGCTGGCCAATAATAGGCATATCAGCAAAGAAATGGCAGTTAAGAGTCCCTTTTTCACATAGACCTCCACTATAGTTTATATTTTATTTTGATTTTTTTCAACCTCATAAGTACAGACATATGGCCCGTAACGTTGTAAAACATGGAAAGTATTGTTAACTTTTTACAGACTACTACATTATAAGTAATTGTTGAATAAATAAAAGAAAAAAATGATAAATATGCCTATTTATCTTCATATTTTTTGCTGAAAAAGCTACTAAATAGTAGCTTTTCTATGCATTTAAAATGCGATAATATATGTCTTGATAATCCATGTGGAAATTAATATGATATTGTACTTATTAAGATAGAGTTAGTAGTCGTTGTACTATGCTGTGTAGCAATAAGATAATATCGTTGTTCGTTGTGTCCCTTTGATGTTGTTATACTTATATTCTGTTATCTTGACTTTGTTGGCAGGGCATCACATTATATAAGGCTCATTTAAAGTGGAGAATGTGAATTGCGTTTTAAATCAAAGTATATTTCTGGCCCAGCATTGTATTCGTTTGCAATATGGGCATTGCTCATCATATTTTTTCAATTATGGCGTTACATACTATTATTAAATTTGAGCGATCGCACAGAAGAAATTCCAGGATCTGTTATAATTAAATCATTCATTGTAGGTTTAAGATTCGATATCGCTATAGCCTGTTATATGATAGTGTTTTTATATTTATTAGCTGTATTGCCTGGAATTGAAATATTTAAAAATAAATTAATGAGAAGAGTGAATTTATCACTACTTTTTACATTCGTTTCAATAGTGTTTTTTATCCACCTGTGTGATATAGAATTTTATAAATTTTTTAATTCCCGCCTGAATGGTATGGCGATGCAATGGTCAGATGATCCTGGATTTATGTTCACAATGATCTGGCAGACTTACAATGTGGTTTTATATTTTCTAATCTATTTCGTGGTTCTTGGACTGTTTTTCTGGTCAGTTTTCAGAATTCTCAAATGGTTAAAAGGGCTCAATTTAGAATCACCTAAATGGGTGAATTTCATATATTTCCCCATAGTGATTTTGTTACTTATTTTTGGAGGGAGAGGTAGAATTGAAGAAAAAGCTCCCCTGACATGGGGTGCGGCATATTTTTCGGAATACCATGTCGCCAATCAGCTTTCTTTAAACCCAACTTTTACATTCTTAAGAGATGCTGTTTATGATGCCGGAAGTAAAAAAGAGACTGATAATCTTATGCGGGAAATTGCTATCCCAAACTCTGATTCGATACTAACTGATGTATTTGGTTTTGAAATTGACAGCAATAAAGTTAATCGAAAAATCACTTTTATTTCTGAAAATCCGAACCCTCCTAATGTGATTTTAGTTATAATGGAATCATTTGGAGCTTCTCGAATAGGGTGTCTCGATAACAGGTATACCTATGATTTATCACCAAATTTTAATAGTTTGGCTGATTTTGGAACCTTGTTTACAAATTTCTATTCTTCCGGAAGTCATACTTATAGTGGGATATTTTGCACCCTGTATGGTTATCCCCTGATTTTTGGAAAATCGGTAATGAAGCAGGTTTCCGGGCAAAACAAGTTCTGGGGATTACCAAATATTTTTTCAAAACATGGTTACGAGACAATCTTTTTTACAACCCACGATCCGCATTTTGATAATATGCAGGGATTCCTGATGTCAAATGGTATAAAACGCATTCATTCATTATTTGATTATGACAGTTCAGAAAAATTAAGCACTCTTGGGGTTCCTGATCATGTAATGTTTGATAAAGCGGTTAAAGAATTTAAAGAAATTGAGAGCCCTTATTTCGCTACATTATTGACAGCCTCTAATCATGGTCCCTGGTTTGTACCTGAAGTAGATTTTGATCCACTTCCCGATACAATTGATGATTCACAACGTTTGAATGCTTTTAAATATGCTGATTGGGCATTGGGAAGATTTATCAGGAATATTATTAATGACACAGCTTTTTCAAATACTATAATAGTAGTTACTTCAGATAATGGTATGCCGTATAACTCTCAATTGGATCTGGAGATAACCCAATATCATATTCCTTTATTATTTCTGCATACTGATTCAATGTATGTACATAAGAAAGAAAGGATCGGGGTTTTAGGCAGTCAGATTGATATTTTGCCGACAATTATGGGCAGGGTAGGCCTGTCTTATGATAATTATTCTTTTGGCAGGGATTTGTTCGATTCCACATTAGATAATACCCCATTTGCCCAGTTCTCAGACTGGTACATGGTTGGTTATATAGAGGATGATTATTACAGTATTTCAAGAATAAATGGTCCTTCAACTCTTCATATCATATCTGAAGATCAATCTAAAGATGTCAGTGATTCGTTAAGCGATAAATCTCAATCAATGAGTCAAAAAGGGCTGTCAATTTTTCAGAAAGCCTATTTTAATATGCTGGCTCCTGTAAAATAAAATTGATTCTTTTCTTTATAATTACTCCCGAATATGTTGCCAAACCGATCTTCTTTGATTATCCTATCGAGCCGCAAGCTCAGTAAGGTTTTGAGTTTGCAATAGAACTTTTGCATCTGGAGAGAAGACATTGGGTCAGACAAAAAAAGCGGTTGATAATTCCGGTAATAGAGTGGCACTTGATCCTCTTGAGAATTATCAAAAATCAAAAGAGCTAACCGGATTTATTCCGCGTAATGAAGCTACATTCGAAATTTATCAGAAACTTGGTTTCAAAAGCGGTCTGGAAATTCATCAGCAATTATACACCGATGAAAAGCTTTTCTGTCGCTGTCCTGCTGGTATATTTCAGAAGAAGGGCGAGTTTGATGCTGAAGTTATCCGCCATATGCGTCCCACTCTCAGCGAGATGGGGGAGTATGACGGTACTGCCTTGATGGAGAAAAAGACTCGCAAGAATATTACTTATCATCTTAAAGATGAGACTGCCTGTACATATGATATTGATGACACTCCACCTTTTAAGATAAACCAACAGGCCCTTGAAATTGCTCTTGAAATATCTTTACAACTCAAAACAAATGTTGTAGGTGAACTGCATATCACCCGTAAACAGTATCTTGATGGGAGTATTCCAACCGGATTCCAACGAACAGCTATTGTAGGGATTGAAGGTGAGATTCCCATAAGCAATAAGACAATCAAGATAATTCAGTTGAGTATTGAAGAAGATTCCTGCCGCGAAGTTTCAGATATTGGGCATGAACGCGTTTACACAACTGATCGATTAGGGATGCCATTGATAGAGATGGTGACTTATCCAGATATGCTCACTCCCGATGAAGCAGAAGAGGCTGGTCAATATCTTCGGTTTTTAGCCAGAAGCAACGGTAAAGTCCGCACAGGTATAGGTGCTGGCAGACAGGATGTCAATGTTAGTATCAATGGTGGCACCAGAGTTGAGATAAAAGGCGTTTCTCATATTAAATGGATTCCGGAATTGACCCATGTTGAAGCTTTCCGACAAAAAGCACTGTTGAATATAAAAGAGATCCTTGCTGAAAGAATCAGCAATGCTTCCGAATGGAAAATGTTACATTGTGACATCACTGAAAATAGAGAGGCTCTGTTAGACTTACCGGCAGATTTGAGTGATTGCAAAATCACACTCGTTTCTCTTCCAAAATTTAAGGGAATTCTATCCCATTTCACTCAACCGGGTAAAAACTTTGCCAATGAGATAAGTGATCGTCTGAAAGTCATAGCCTGTCTTGAACGACCTAATCTGATCCATAGTGAACAGACTGATAATCCCACATTCCAATCAGAACAGATTCAATCATTGATTAAAAAGATGAAGCCTGATAATGATGATGCCTATATTATTTTCTGGGGACCGGAAGATGATGTGACTACCGCATTGGAGACAATCGAAGAACGATGTCTGTTGGCGATGGAGGGTGTCCCCAATGAAACCCGCAAAGCACTTTCTGATGGAACTACAATATTCGAACGGGTTCTTCCCGGACCGGATCGTATGTATCCTGACACTGATTCGGCGCCTATTTCGATTCCCAATGACCTAATCGAAAGTATACGCATTTCGTTACCTCAGGATGTTTGTGATAGCATCAATCAACTTAAAGAATGGAAAATTCCTGAAGACTGTTTTTCTTATATAATGATTAGAAATTATTTCCCACTCTTAAAAAGAATAATTAATGATACAAAATGTCCAGCTAAGCTGGCAGGGACTATATTTGGCCATACATTAAAGAATCTTGATGGACGTAATCAAATTCCTGATATGATGACCAATGAGAACATCTATTCATTGTTTAAAAATATTATTTCTGATGGCATCAGAGCGGAAATTATCAAAGAGGTTTTACCACTCTATATAATTAATCCCGGATATGATATTTCCTCAGTTTTAGAGGAATACGGTTATTTAAAAATGAGTATGGAGCAGATGTTAGAAAAGATACCTGGATTGTTAAAAGGCTTCAAATATTACACATCTCAATTTGAACCGATTAAAGCCACCTCGTGGTTATTGGGTCAGTTAAGAAAAGATGCCATAGGGAATGTTTCACTCAAAGAACTTAAATCAGAAGTGGAAAAGGTTGTGAATCATGGCTGATGGCAATCAGGGGTATAAGGGAAAGGCTTTAGCCACCTTGCAAAAATTTAATATCCGTGTTTGGAGTGAGGCCAAAGTAATAAGCTCGCGTGGTGAGTTTAATGGTATAGTTCTGCCTCGATCTGAAAACGATGATGATACTCACATTGTATTAAAACTAATTACCGGATATAACATTGGTATTGCAACTGACACTATCGAAGACATCAAAGAATGCGGTTACAAAGAAGCACATTATAAAATCCCTGAAAAAGAATTTCCCGTCTCGGAAAACAAACCAAATATAAAACTCTTTGGAACTGGTGGAACAATTGCCTCTCGTCTTGACTATCGAACCGGCGCTGTCATTCCTGCTTTCTCACCGGGAGAACTTTATGGCGCAGTACCCGAATTAGCAGATATATGCAATCTTACTACCGATAAACTCTTTGCCGTTTTTAGTGAAAATATGGGACCCAAGCAATATGTTGTGCTGGCCAAAGCAATTGGGGAACAGATTGAAAAGGGTGTAGACGGTATTGTAATCGGACATGGAACTGACACCATGCATCACACTGCTGCAGCTTTATCTTTTATGGTGCAGGATTCGCCTGTCCCAATAGTAATGGTAGGTTCGCAGAGATCCTCAGACAGGCCATCTTCGGATGCAGCCTTAAACTTAATCCATGCAACCAAAGCTGCAGCTGAGTCTGATATTGCCGAAGTGATGGTTTGTATGTTTGGGCCAACTTCCGATGAATATGGTCTTCTTCATATTGGAACCCGGGTAAGGAAGATGCACTCATCCTACCGATCGACATTCAGAACTATCGGCGATATTCCAATAGCCATGATTGATAAGGAAAAAATTACACCTATTAAAACAAACTATAGAAAACGCCGTAATGATCGAAATGTAAAAATCACGCCTGTCTTTGAAGAGAAAGTTGCTCTGGTTTATTATTATCCCAATATGCAGCCGGATATTATTGATTCATTAGTTGATAATGGGTACAAAGGAATTGTAATTGCTGGAACGGGTCTTGGGCACGTCAACAAACCAGTCTATCCTGCAATTGAACGAGCCACCAAAGCTGGTGTTGCAATTTATATGACTGTGCAGACATTATGGGGATATGTTCATATGTTTGTCTATGATACCGGCAGAGATCTGATGAGTATGGGGATTATTCCGACCGAGAATATGTTACCGGAAGTTGCCTATGTAAAATTGGGCTGGGCTTTGGGACAGACATCTGATCTCGAGAAAGTTAAAGAGATAATGCTTACTCCGGTTAGCGACGAAATCACCAGGAGGGAACCGTACAACGGTTACCTCGTCTTCCAGGGCGGCATCCCCGAAGTAGAAGATTTCTTAAGAGACATCCATAAGTAGCACACAAAGTGTGTTTTTCCGCAAAGCGCAGGCATAGCCTGATTTTCCGCGAGGCGTTGAACGGAGAATATCTATTATTCAGGTTAATATATTTTGCATAGATTAGCTGGATAACGCATCCGCTTGCGGTGCGTTTACTGATCAATAAAAAAAGTCAGGAGCACGAGGTTCCCGACCTACACAAGAAAAATATTATAACCTGGATTCCAAGTCAAGCTGGGAATGACACAACTAATAAGTTACTTATGGTTACTTCTTTATCACATCCTATATGATATTAACAAAATCAAATTTTGAACATTAAGAAAAAACCGGCCATCATATAAAATGACCGGTTTTGTATTATACTATGGACATGCTACTGGAGGAGGACCACTTTTGAATACATAATTAACCATTAATGTAAGATCATCTACTAATATAAGTCCGGTTCCGTTGGCATCGCCTTCTAATAAACAAGCCGGTTCAGGTCCACCTTTGAATATATAATTCACTAATAAAACGAGGTCATTAACTAAAATATTATTATCCATGTTTGCATCACCACGTATTCCATCATGGTTACAGCAATCACAAACATCGCCAATGTCATCTCCATTTGTATCTTCCTGACCAGGATTATGGACGTCAACACAGTTATCACAACTATCACCAACGCCATCTATATCAAGATCTTCCTGCAGAGGATTAATATCATCTATACAATTATCTCCAATGTCACAAATGCCATCAGCATCGGTATCTGTGCCATCGTTAATGGGTAAATTATCAGATAAAGGTCCAAAATCATCAGTCCCAACAGCACAGTCATCACAGCCATCAGCATCAACATCCTGGCATATATCAGG
>SWCD01004434.1_pt1 | contig 36631 bp, 31 predicted proteins | sample 4693011 | NCBI WGS metagenome assembly SWCD01 (sample SAMN10267278, study PRJNA491770) | bioreactor metagenome | isolation source: DHS bioreactor inoculated with marine | place: Japan: Omine Ridge, Nankai Trough | reverse complement strand
GGGGGGCGGCGTTTTGCCAGCGGCCAGCGCGTCCATCCCGTCACCGGCTGTCACGTCTTGCCAGCGGCAAAAGCAATCCGGCACCCGCGTCAGCCCCGCGGCTGTTCCGGCGTAAAGCCAGATGCCGCCCATACCGGTGGGGCTTGCGACGGAGACAAGGCTCAGCACCTCGTGCTCGGCGCCGTCCAGATAGGGGCGGTCCATCACGAATTCCCAGCTTTCCCCGCTGTTTTCGCTGCGCCAGAGACCGTCGCCCTGAAGTGCCGCGTAGATCATCCGGGGCTCCAGCGCGGCGATTGTCATTGCTGTGATCGGGACCGTGGGCAGGCCGTTCCCAGCGTCGGTCCACGTGTCGCCCCCGTCGTCGCTGCGCCGCAACCCGCCCGTCGCAAGCGCCGCGAACAGCGTGCCTTGCCGCGCCGGATGGCTGGTCAGGATGGACACCTTGCCCGTAAGCGGCAGTTTCCGGGCTGGCCCGGCGCCGATGCGCCAAAGTCCGGTGGCGGTGGCCGCGACAGGTGCATCGCCGTCGAACGTCAGCGCACGGATCGGCGCATCAGCGGCGGCGACGGCACCGCGTGGAAGGATCAAAGACGCGCCAAGCGCGGCGATGCCGCCGCTCAGAAGGCGCCTGCGCGAGAGGACTCGCGAAGCAAAAACAGACATGAAGGATGTTCCCGAAAGTGACAGTGGGCTCAGGTCGCGTGCCGGCTGGTATGCAGCGGGCACGACTGGACCGGGCCGTCACCTTGCGGTGCGGCCGGTCAGCTCAGGAAGCTGGTTCGGGGTGGGAACGGGTCGGAGCCCGGATCAAGACCCGCGTGATGAACATCGCCGGATCTGGTGGCCAGAGTGGACGGCAGGCTTAGCACCTCTGCCAGCGACGGGCGGGCCGTCGATAGAACAGGGGCCGTGCAGTCCATGTCGCAGACGATGACATCTGTCTGATCCTGCGTGCAGGCCGGACAAAGATCGTCTTGCTGCGCGTGCGTCGCAGGCGCGGCGCTGGCCATATCAAGGGACATCCGCGCGCCGGCCAGATCATGCAGCAACACTCCGCCCAACAGGGCGAGCGACAGGCACAGCATGGCAAGGCGGAACAAAACGCGCATGGGCAGGACTTAGGATGTCTTCCGGCGATTGTCGACCATCGCCGTTCTTCGGGCCGATCACCATTTGCTGAGGTCGCGTTGCAGGGCACAGCCGAGGGTCGCCCCCATCCTAGTCTTCGTGCCCGGCCCCCCGGTCCATGTGCCCGAAAAGCGCGGCACCCTCATGGGAATTGCCGGCGGTCTCGAACTCAAGGCTGGAATGCACGATGCCAAAGTCCGCGTCCAACCGGTCCTTGACCGCCTGTTTCACCGTGGCAAGCCGCGACCAGTCGTCATCCTCCAGCACCACATGGCAATCCAGCGCCACCTGATTTTCCTGCATCTGCCAAAGGTGCACATGGTGCACGTCGCGAACCCCCTCGACCTGAACCATCGCCTGAACGACCGCGTCGGCCTCCATCTCGGGCGGGCTTCCCAGCATCAGGATCCGGATCGGTCCGCCGATCTCGGTCACGGCGAGATAAAGGATGTAGACCGCGATCATGATGGTAATCGCAGGGTCCACCCACCGCAGGTCGTAAAGAAGGATCAGGGTGCCGCCGACAATGACCGCCACCGAGGCCAGCGCGTCCGAGAGGTTGTGCAGGAAAAGCGCGCGGATGTTCACGCTGCCCTTCTGCATCGAATAGGTCAGCATCGCTGTCAGCGTGTCGATCACAAGCGCGACGCCACCAAGGATCACCACCGTCCAGCCCGCCACCTCTGGCGGGTCGATCATGCGCATGCCGCCCTCGTAGATCAGATAGATGCCGATCAGGATCAGAGTGGTATAATTGATCAGCGCGGCCACGACCTCGATCCGGCCATAGCCGAAGGTCATGCGCTCGTCCGCGGGCCGCCTTGCGATCTTGCGGGCCACGAAGGCGATGACCAGTGACGCCATGTCCGAGAAATTGTGCAGCGCATCGGCGATCAGCGCGAGCGACCCCGCGAAGATGCCGCCCACGATCTGCGCGACGGTCAGAAGTGCGTTGGCCCAGATAGCGATAGAGACTCTGCGGTCACCGCTTTCGGGATCGATATGGGCGTGATCTTTCGACATGACGGGCTTTCTGAACGGGATCGAGGGGTCAACGACCTGCCCTCGCAGTTTGTTTCCACGAAAAGAAAGCCTGCAGACGTTTCGCGGCGCCCAAGGAATGTATTCCAAGCAGAGAAAAGCGCGCGAAGCCGCGTTCTGATCGTCAAGCCGGCAAGCGCCTTTCGTGCCAAACCCGGCACGAGGGCGCCGCCCCCGCCCGAAGTGCCCTACAGCATCGACCCGATATCCGAGGCCCCCGTCGGGTAGGCCGCCGGCATCGACTTGATCTGATCGACCGTAAGCCCCAGCTTGATCGCCAGCGAGAAGACGTTGATCAGATCCGCGTAATCCGGCCCGAACATATGCGCCCCAAGGATCTTGCCGTCCTTGTCGGCGATGATCTTCGCGCCCGCATGGGTCTCTCCCAGCCGTTTTTGCGAGAACCAGCCAGAGGTGTCGGTGAAGGTCACATCCACGTCGCCCTTCTTCCGCGCCTCCGGTTCAAGCATCCCCACCCGCGCAAGTTCGGGGATGGTGAAGACCACGCTGGGCACGCCGGTATAATCCGGTTCTGTCTGTGCGCCCTTCAGCATGTTCGAGGCCGCGATCTTGCCTTCGAAAACAGCCACCGGCGTCAGAGGCTTGCCGGGCGAGGCCGCCGCATCCCCGGCGGCAAAGACGCGGGGGTTGGAGGTGGATTGCAGCCACGGCGTGACCTTCACCCCGCCATTCCGGGTCTCGATACGGGCCGCGTCCAGATCCAGCCCGTCGGTGGCGGGCACCCGCCCGGCGCCGTGCACCACCAGATCGGCCCTAAGCTCGTGGCGGTCGCCGTCCTTGCCGTAGGTGATGCGATGTCCCTCCGCGTCCGCCTCAATGCAAGTGGGCGTGGCGTCGGCGATGATCTCGATCCCCGCCGCGCGGCTGCGGGCCAGCAGCATCTCCACCAGATCCGGATCGAAGGCCTTCAACTGCCGCGTGCCGTGGTCAAGGATCGTGACCTGCGCACCGGCCCGGGCGGCGATATGGGCGAATTCGAACGAGATGTAGCCGCCGCCCACGAAGACGATGCGCCGTGGCAGGTCAGCCAGATTCAGGAAGTCCGTGCTGTCGATCAGCCTGTCGGCGCCGGGGAAATCAAGCGGTCGCGGCGTGGCGCCGGTGGCGATCAGGGCGTGGCGAAAGGGGATCCCGCCGTGGCCTTCGATTTCGATCCGGTCCTCGGCACTGAAGCGGGCGGCGCCGTGCAGGCAGCGGACGCCGGCCTGTCTTAGCCCTTCCTCCATGTTCTCGGGGACCGGGTCGGTGAAGCTTTCCTTGTGCTTCATCAGGGCGGGCCAGTCGATGCGGGTCTCGCCGGTCACGCCCTTGCCCGCCAGCAGCCGTGCGGCATCCACCGCCTCGGCCCCGGCGCGCAGCATCTTCTTGGGGTCGCAGCCGCGCAGCGCGCAGGTGCCGCCATAGGGCAGCCTGTCGACGATGGCGACGGACCAGCCGGCCTTGCTGCATTTGCGTGCGGCGTTGATGCCGGCCATTCCGGCGCCGATCACGATCAAATCCAGTGTTTCGGTCATGTGAACTCCTGTCATCCTGCGCAGCAGGACAGGGCCGCCACGTCTTTCTCGAAGGTTTGCGCGGCCAGTTTCAGCCCCTCGACCGTGGTGAGATAGGGCATGATCGTGTCGCCCAGATCCTCGTAGGTCAGCCCGGCTTTCAGCGCCATCGCCGCCGTCTGGATGCTGTCGGCGCCCTCGGGGGCAAGGATCTGCGCACCCAGCAGCCGCTTGCTGCCCGCCTCGGCCACCAGCTTGATCAGCCCGCGGGTGTCCCGGGCGGCCAAGGCGCGGGGCACGGCGTCAAGCGGCAGGACCGAGGTCACGACCCGATGCCCGGCGGCGCGCGCCTGCGCCTCGCTCAAGCCGACCCCGGCGACCTGCGGGTCCGAGAAGACGACCCACGGCATGGCGGCATTGTCATAGCTCAGCGCCCGGCCCGCCACCGCGTTGCGGGCGGCGATTTTGGCGCCGTAGGCGGCCATGTAGACGAACTGGTCGCGGCCGGTGACGTCCCCCGCGGCCCAGACGGTCGGGTTGTCGGTGCGCATCTGGGCATCGACCGCGATGCCGCCCCGCGCGTCCCGGGTGACACCGGCGGCGGCAAGGTTCAGCCCGTCGCTGTTGGGCACCCGGCCAGTAGCCAGCACCAGACGCTTGGCCTTCAGCACGTCGCCGCCGGCAAGGTGAAGGGCAATGCCAGAGGCGTCGTCCGACACCCGCGCATACCCTGTCGCGCGGACAAGCTTGATCCCCTCGTCGGTCAGATACCCCTGCAACGCCGCCGAGACCTCGGGTTCGGCGTCGGGCAGGACCCCGCGGCGGCTGACCAGCGTCACGGCAACCCCGGCCCGCGCGAAAAGCTGCGCCAGTTCCACGCCGATATAGCCCGCCCCCACGATCAGCATCGAGTCCGGCAACTCGGTCAATTCCAGCGCCGAGGTGCTGTCGAGGGCGGCCACCTCGTCGATGCCGGGAATGGCGGGCACATGCGGGCGCGACCCGGTGGCGATGATGGTCTTTGCCGCAGGAAAGACTTGGCCGTCGACCGTCAGCCGACCGTCGTCATCGAACCGCGCTCGGCCTTCGACATAGTCGACGTTCTCGTGCCGGGGCAGCACGTCGGCGTATTTCGCCGCCCGCAGTGCCTCGACCAACGCCTGTTTCTGGGCAACGGCAGCGGCCCAGTCGGTGACGCGGGCCTGCGCCTGAATGCCGTCGAAGCGGGCGGCGGCGCGGGCATGGTAGAGGCTTTCGACCGCGCGGATCAGCGCTTTCGAGGGCACGCAGCCGACGTTGACGCAGGTCCCGCCGATGGCGCCCGCGCCGATCAGCGCCACACGCGCGCCGGCCTCGGCGGCGGTGATGGCGGCGGAAAACCCGGCCGAGCCCGCGCCGATCACCGCAAGGTCATAGCCCCGGCCCTTAAGCGTACTGCTATCTTTCATCATGTCCTCGCCTGAGCATTCTGGCGCTTCCAAAGCGCATAGAGGGTGATGCCGATGAACACGGCAAGCGCCGGGAACAGCACCAGATCAAGCCAGCCCAGCGCGGCGGAAAGCCCAACCGCGCCCAGCAGGACCACCAGCAACGGCGTGAAGCAGCACAGGGCCACGAAAACCGTGCCGAGGATGCCGAACTTCAGCAAAGTATCGTGCCGGTTGGCGTCCCCGTCGCTGGCCTTATCGCGGGCCTCATCGCTGACCCCGACCCTGGCCCCACCCGTGCGATCGCCCCCATTCATGAGCCGGAGTCGTCGGCCAGCGTCGCGCCGTAGCCGACGCCCGTCACCGCCAATACGATGTCTTCAGGCGCGGTCTTCGCGTCGTCGTAGCGCAGCACGTAAAGCCCGTCCTCGGCATCGCCCTCGATGAACTCCACCACCTCGACGCTGTCTATGCGCTTCATGGCCGTGGCGACGATGTAGCTGCACGAGGGACAGGTCAGCCCCTCGACAGCGATGCGGGTTGTGGCCTCTTTGGCCAGTGCCGCGCCGGATGCAACACTCAGCGTGGCGGCAAGGATCAGCAGTTTCATGGCAGGGCCTTTCGGTCAGAATGTCAAAAAGTCAGAAGGAACGGGGAAAGCGCCGGAAAGATCAGCGCCAGCAGGATGACGGCAAGCGCCCCCCACAGCACCCCGCGCATCAGCCGGCGGTTGACCGGACGCGTGCAGGTCCCGTCGGCGCAGCTTGCCGCGGAGATCGGGCGATAGGCCTTCCAGAAGCCGAACCCAAGTGCTGCCGCGGCGAAGCTGAAGGTCACCCATTTATAGGCGTAAAGCGCGGTAAGCTGGCCGATGAAGACCCCGGTGACGCCAAGGCTGATCAGCACCAGCGGCAGGATGCAGCACGACGTCATGGCCAGCGCTCCGACGACGCCGGCACTGGTGGCAAGCCAGCCCGAACGCTCTGGCTGATCGGTCGTCGGGAGTGTGTTGTCCGTCATCTGCGTGCTCTTCATTGCGGCGTGATGACAGGCAAGGTAGGGTCTGTAGTGACTACAGGATCAAGGGGAATCTCATGGCACAGGATCACAGAACCGCGAGCGATCGGAGATACGCGGATCTGAAGCGCTCGGATCTGGCGCGGCTGACCGGCTGCAACCTTGAAACCATCCGCTATTACGAAGGCGTCGGGCTGATGCCAGACCCGCCACGCAGCCCCGCCGGGCATCGCCGCTATGGCCCCGCCCATGTCGAGCGTCTTGGCTTCGTCATGCGCGCCCGCGAGCTTGGCTTTTCAATGGAAGAGATCCGGGGCCTTCTTGGCATGGTCGATCGCGGCAGTCACACCTGCGCCGAGGTGGAAGGGATGGGCCGACGGCATCTGGATGTGGTCCGCGCCAAGATCCGCGACCTGAAGGCAATCGAGGCCACCCTTGCCGCGACGATCAGCCAATGCAGCGGGACCAGCACGCCCGACTGCCCCCTTCTGGACGCGCTGGCCGGTTAGGCGGGCTGGGGGCCTTCGGCGACGCGGGGCTGCCTTACGTCCTGCGTCGTGCGTCTTGCGGCGCCGTTGCTCTGCTCGATGGTTGACCCAAGCCCCGCCAAGCCCCTAAGACCGAGATATCGGCAGCAAAGCGATGGCGTCGCATGCACGGCTGCGCGACCTGCGCGATTTACCAATGTCCTGAACGCCCGGATCTCCGCCCGCCAAACCCGCGGGTCCGAAGCCATGAGGTGAGTTATGACAAACGCAGCGGATACCAAGGGGGACGGATCACAGGGCCTGTCGCAAACCGCGATCGGCATGATCCTGATGGCCGTGGCGATGGCGTTGCTGCCCATCGGGGACAGCTTCGCCAAGCATCTGACCGAACGGCTGCACCCGGCCGAGGTGACCTTCGCGCGGCTGGTCGCACAGGGTCTGTTCCTTGTCCCGGCTGCGTTGGTCCTGCGCCACCGGCTGCGAGGGCCGATGTTCTCGCCCATTTTAGCGCTGTCGGGGGCGCTGGTCATGGTCACGCTGGCCGGTCTGATCTGGGCGTTCTCGGTGATGCCGATGGCCACGGCAATCGCGATCTTCTTTGTCGAGCCGTTGATCCTGACAGCCCTTGTCGGCCCGCTACTGGGCGAAAAGGTCGGCCCGCGCCGGATGGCCGCCGTGGGGATCGGGCTGCTCGGGGCGCTGGTCGTCATCCGACCCGGCAACATCGGCGGCGATATCGGGGGTGGTCACGGGGCCGCCGCGCTTTACCCGCTGATGGCCGCCACCGCCTATGCGCTGAACATGATCGTGTTGCGACGGGCCTCGCAGACGCGCTCGGCTCTGACGGTGCAATGCGGTGCGACGCTTTACGCCTGCCTTGGCATGGGCGGCATTCTGGGCGTGTCGGTCTGGCTGGGCGGTGTCACGCCCTCGTTCGACGCGTTACCGCCGGCTGGCTGGTTCCAGATCGGCGCGGCGGGCCTTTTCGCCGCCGCCAGCTTTGTTCTGATCGCCGAGGCGTTCCGTCAGGCCGAGGCCGGTCTTCTTGCGCCGTTCCAATACCTTGAGATCGTCGGCGCCACGGTGGCCGGCTATGTCGTGTTTGGCGAATTCCCGGATCTGTGGACATGGACCGGGGTCGCGATCATCCTTGCGTCGGGTCTTTATGTCTTCTGGCGCGAACGCGTGCCGCGCACCCGCGCCAAGATCACCCCCGGACGCCGCCGAAGCCGCCGCATCCACCCGCGCTGACAGGCTTTCGGACGGGGACGGGGTGCGCCATCAGGGCAGCTTCAATGTCATGCGAAACTGTGGCATGCCTTTGCCGAACCCGGCCCCCAAGGCCCCTTCGCCGCAGACCACCGCAGATCATCGAAGTTCACCGCAGACTACCGGAGACGCCCTCATGCGCGCATGGCACCATCTCTACCCCGCGCTTCCGGCGTTCCACGCGACGGAACAACTGCGTGCAGGACTGGGGGCGCTGGTTGGGATCAGCCTGTGCGCCGGGGTGGTCGGCCTGTCCTCGGGGCTGGGCGGCCTATCGCTTTACCTTGTCGCGCCATTGGGGGCGACGGCGGTGCTTGTGTTCTGTGTCCCGAACTCTCCGCTTGCGCAGCCGTGGTCGGCGTTTGTCGGCAATGTCACCTCGGCGTTGATCGCCCTTTTGGTGGTGCAGGTGGTGCCCGCGCCCTGGACTGTCGGCGTTGCGGTGGGCGGCGCGATCACGGCGATGATGATCGTCCGGGCGCTGCATCCGCCGGGCGGGGCCGTCGCCCTGTTGACGGCGTTAGAGCCCGCCTCGGCGATCGAGGCCGGCCCGCTTTACGCCCTGTTACCGGTGGGGCTGACCACCGCGACGCTGGTGCTTGCGGGGGTCGCCTATAACCGCGCCACGGGGCGGGCCTATCCCTTCCGCCAGCCCGCGACCGAACCCGCCGATCAGCCCGCCGCAGATCCCGCCCTGCGGCTGGGCCTGACCAACGACCAGCTTGGCGCCCTGCTGGACCGGTTCAATCAGACCACCAACCTTGGCATCACCGATCTGGGGCGCCTTCTGGCCGCAGCCGAGGCCGAGGCCGCGCAACACCGCTTCGACGGCACGACCTGCGCCGACGTCATGACGACCGATCTGATCACCGTCCGGCCTGGCACGGGGCTGGCGCAGGCGGCGGGGCTGTTCCGCAAGCATGCCATCAAAAGCCTGCCTGTGGTCGGTGACGACATGACGCTTTGCGGCATCGTGCTTCAGGCCGATCTGCTGAAGACGGTGGCCCCACAGGCACGACCGGCAGCGTGGCGGCGTTGGGGTCTGCGCCGCACCGTTGCGGACGTGATGCGCGAGGCCGACGGCGCGGTGCCCCACGATCTGGCGGTCGGCACATTGCTGAACCGTCTGGCCGAACAGGGAAGTGAGGTCATTCCGGTGATGAAGGCCCGGCAGCTTGTCGGTATCCTGACCCGGTCGGACATCCTCCGGCTGTTGCTGCAGGGCGCCGAGGAACGGGCCTAGCGGAGGGCCCAAACGGGCCCAGCGCGGGCCCAAGCACGGGCCCAGCGCGGGGCATCACGCGGCGCGATCAGGCGTCCAGCGCCTCGACCGACAGGATGGTCGGCAGGTGGCGCACGATCTCTTGCCAGCGGTCGCCCTCGTCCAGACTGGCGAAGACGGACCCGCTGTTGGTGCCGAAATAGACCCCGGCGGGATCGCGGCTGTCACCGGCCATCGCCTGCCGAAGGACGGTGAAAAAGCAGCCCTCTTGCGGCAGCCCGTCGCGCTGCGCCTGCCAGCTTTTCCCCGCATCCCGGCTGCGCCAGACGGCGGCGGCGGCGTCTGGCGGGAACCGCCCCGCGCTGTCACCGTTCAGCGGCAGGGTCCAGATCGTGTCGGGATCGCGCGGATGCACCCGGATCGGAAATCCGAAGGTCGAGGGCAGACCCTCGGTCAGATCCTCCCAGCTTCGGCCCCCGTCGCCCGACCGCCAGACGCCGTGGTGGTTCTGTTGATAAAGCACGTCTTCGCCACCCTGTGCCCCCGTGTCCGCAGCCCCTTCCGGCGCCCGCATCATGTTGTGCACGCAGTGGCCGGTTTCGCCGTCGCGGGGGGCGGCGGGATGGTCGTGGGCGGCGCAGGCCTGAGCGTTGGCCAGTCGGTTTCGACGGTCCCAGCTTTCGCCGCCATCCTCGGTGGCAAAGACCCCCGCGGCCGAAATCCCGACCCACAGGCGGTCCGCATCCTGCGGATGGCTGACGATGGTGTGCAACACCAGCCCCGCCGCGCCCGGATTCCAGTCGGCGGCCGAGGGGTGCTGGCTTAGCCCCGTCACCTTCTGCCAACTGTCGCCCCGGTCGTGGCTGACCAGCAAGGCGGCGGGCTTGGTGCCCGCGTAAAGCGCGCCATGCGCATAGGCCAGCGACCAGATCTGGGTGAAGCCGTCACCGAAGGGCAGCGGCGCGTCGGTCCAGCCGATCATCTCGGCAAAACCGGGATCACTGGCGGCCCAGTCGTCCATCTGCCCACGGGTCAGCCGCGTCAGGTTCCAGCTTTCACCCCGGTCGTCCGAGCGCCAGATACCCGCGCCGAAAAAATCTCCGCCTCCGCCGGCCCAGATGGTGCCGGTCTCGGGGTCGCTGGTCAGGTGATTGATCGGCCAGCCGTCGCAGAACGGGCCGCGCACTTTCCAGCCACCGTTGCTCGGGCCGCTGTCGTTCGGGCCTCTGCGATCCGGGCCGCCTTCGGCCAGAAACGCGCCCTTGGTCGTGCCGATAAGAAGGGTCAATGCGGATTGTGCCATCGGACGACTCCCCAATGTCTGCTGCAGCAGAGTAGCAAGGATCGGGATGTCGGCATAGCCCATGCTCTTGGCAGCACCCCTGCGGCTCCGATCCCGAAAGGGCTTGGGTTCAACGCCGGAACCTATAACATAGTTTTTTAGTCGGGATTATTGCCATCCTGCATTTGGTGCTTTACCAAACCCTCGGAACAGTCACTGACAGGAGATGACGATGACCGATAGCACGTCCCCCCGAACGATCCGCGCCCGGCGGCTTCTGACCCTTGGCACCGCCGCCGTCGGCCTTGCCGCCCCCGGTGTCGCGGGCGCCCAGCCTGCGGCGTTTGCCCAACCCGCGTATCACGCTGGCACCAGCCTGACCGCCGGGCTGCATCTGGCCGCCGCCGAGGGCGAGGGTGAAACAGGCGCCAAGATTCGAGTCGAAGGTGAGGGTGAGGGTGAGACCCCCACAGAAGCAGAAGGCGAAGGCAGCACTAGCGCCGAGGGCGAAGGTGAAGCCGGAACCGAAGCTGAAGGTGAAGGGGAAGGTGATACCAAAACCGAGGCCGAAGGCGAAGGTGACGCACACGCCGAAGCCGAAGGTGAAGGCGAAGCATCCGCCAGCCCCAAGTCCGAAGCTGAAGGCGAAAGCGAAGGCGGCAGCAGCGACGGCGCCGACGACGTGACCTTCCTGCGCGATCTGGGCTTCATGACCGGCCACATGCGGGCGGGCATGGCCCTGTTTCAGGACGGCGACGTCAAGGCCGCTCGCACCCACATGGGCCATCCGATCAAGGAAAAGTTCGGCGCGGTGGACGAGCGGCTTGAAGACATCGGCAAGGCGGATCTGCGGGCCGATATCGAAGCCCTCGCCGCCGCGACCGAAGAGGGGACAGACCCCGCCCGCGTCCGCGACCTGTTCGATACCGTGATCGACAAGGTCGGCTCGGCCCGGACTGCCGCACTGGATGAGACCGCCTCCGGCACCGCCAGCGCCCGCACCCGGCTTTTGTCCCTTGCCGAACTGACCCGCATCGCCGCCGAGGAATACGCCGTGGGGGTAAAGGGCGGTCGTATCGCCAACCTGCACGAGTATCAGGACAGTTGGGGCTTCCTGCGCACGGTCGAGGCCGAGGCCGCCGAACTGGCCCAAGACGGCAACGCCGAGGTCGCCAAGGCCGCCACCCGCATCGCCGCGCTGGTCTCCGAACTGGACGCCGCTTATGGCGATCTTCAGGGGCGCGGCGACATGACGATGGATGCCAGCCTGCTTCACGGCGCCGCCGCGCGTATGGAACTTGCGGCGCTGGCGGTGCGCTGATCATGGTGTTCGTGATCGGCGATGTGCTGAGCACGGCCGAGGTGGCGGCCCTGCGCGAGGCTGCCGCCGCCCTGCCCTATCAGGACGGTCGCGCCACCGCCGGGCGCTATGCCCGTGGCGTCAAGCAGAACGAACAGGCCCGCAAGTCCGACGCCCTGTCGGCGGTGCTGCAAAGGGTCACCGACGCGCTGTCGGGCCATGAGGTCTTCCGCTCGGTCGCGCGGCCGCGCAAGTTCGTGCGCACGCTGGTGTCGCGCTATTCGCCGGGCATGGAATACGGCACCCATGTGGATGACGCGATCATGGCTGGCGCCCGGACCGACATGTCCTTCACCCTGTTTCTGTCCGACCCCGACAGCTACGAGGGCGGCGGCCTGATCATGCAAGAGCCGACCGAGGATCGACGCTTTCGGCTGGATGCGGGCGACGCGGTGCTCTACCCCACCTCGGTGCTGCACCGGGTCGAGCCCGTGGCCCGAGGTGAGCGTCTGGCCGTGGTCGGCTGGATACAAAGCTGGGTCCGCGACCCGGCCCAGCGCGAGATCCTGCACGATCTGGATGTGGCCGCGACCGCGGTCTTCCAGCGGGATGGGAAATCCGAACACTTCGATCGGCTTCTGAAGGCCAAGGCCAATCTTTACCGCATGTGGGCCGAGGGCTAAGCGCCGACGCGCCCCCCTGACCGCCCGGCTTCAGGGCCCCGCCATCCCGGCGGGGCCCTGTTCGTTTGCGCAAAGGCGATGGTCGCCGGATGCCCGCCGCGACAATGACGTTACGCCAAGTCCGTTCGGATCGTTCCGAACAGACTTGACTGTCAGCCGGTCCCGCCACATATCCCCGCAAGCGACCTTGCAGGAGATGCACCGATGGACACTGTCACGGCGGACCCGGCCCAACTGGCCCCCATCCACGACGCCTTCGTCGAAAAGATCGGGCTGGTGGCCCAAGCCGAGGGGCTGCCCCGCAACGCGGGCCGCATCTTTGGCGCGTTGGTCTTCGACGGCGGCGCCATCGCCTTTGGCGAGCTTGCCGAGGGGCTGCAGATCAGCCGCGCGACGGTCAGCACCAGCATCCGCGTGCTGGAAGAACGCGGCCTTGTCCAGCGCGTGAACCGGCCCGGCCAGCGGCAGGATTTCTTCAAGATGGCCGACGATGCCTATCCCACCATGCTGGATGGGGCCCGCAAACGCAGCCGTCAGGCGCGCGACCAAATCGGCGCGACCCTGTCCGACCTGCCCCCCGAGGCACAGGACATCCGGCACCGGCTGGAACGCTACTCCCAATTCTACGAGGCCATCAGCGACTGTCTCGGCACCGCCATCGACCAAGTATCCAAGCCGCGGGACTGACCCATCAAATCGCCCGCAACGTCTTCATCGTCACCCCTTCGCACACACCCGACCCCGGCCACGCCCGCCCGACACCGCCTTCAGGAGAACGTCATGACCCATCGGCTGCAATTCCAGACCCGTCCGGTGCCGGCCCGCTCAGCCCCTCTGCGGCGCTTGTCGCGCGGTCTTCTGTCTGCTGTGACCGTGGCCGCCGTGGGCGTTGCGGCGGTCATCGCCCCCCCGGCCCGCGCCGCCGAAGAGCCCGCCGCCGCCCCCACGACCGAAATGCGCATCCCCCGCGTCACCACCGCCATCGCCCGACCGTCCGAGGTCGTGGCCGAGGTGCCGGTCTCGGGCTCGTTGCTGCCGCGGACCGAGGTCCTGATCTATCCGCAGGTCAGCGGCTTCATCATCGAAGAGCTTGTGGCCGACGTGGGCGACGCGGTTCAGGCGGGCGATCTGCTGGTGCGGATCAATGCGAACACGCTCGAGGCGCAGTTCGCCCAAGCGCAGGCCGAAGCCGCCCGCGCCGCCGCCAGCGTGCGGCAGGCCGAAAGCCAGATCACCTCGGCCAAGGCGTCGCAACAACAGGCCGAGGCCGCTTTGGCCCGCGCCCAGAAACTGGCGAAAACCGGCAATGTCAGCGGCGCCAGCCTTGAAAACGCGGTGGCGGGGGCTGCCACGGCGCGGGCGGCCACGGCCTCGGCCAACGACGGGCTTGCGGTTGCACAGGCCGCCGTGCAGCAGGCCCGCGCCGCCAGCCGCATCGCGCAGCTCAATCTGGATCACGCCACGATCAAGGCGCCGGTCGACGGGCTGATCTCGCAGCGCAACGGCCAGGTGGGTGCGATCACCGCCGTGGGGGGCGAGCCGCTTTACAGCCTGATCCGCAACGGCGAGATCGAGATCGAGGCCGAAGTGATCGAAACCGCCCTCGGGCAGATCGACGTCGGCGATCCGGCCATGCTGAACGTCGCGGGTCTGGGCCCGGTCGAGGGGCGCGTGCGTCTGATCTCGCCCACGGTCGATCCCGGCAGCCGCCTTGGCACCATCCGCATCACCACCCCGGCGCGGCCCGGTCTGCGGGCCGGCACCTTCGCCGGCGGCGTGGTCGTCACCGACCGGCACATGGCGCTGACGGTGCCTGCATCGGCGGTGCAGATCGACGCCGGACAGTCCTATGTGCTGCTGGTGCGCGAGGGGGTGCTAAGCCGGCAACCCGTGATGGCCGGGCTGATCTGGCAGGACCGCCGAGAGGTCCTTCGCGGCCTCAACGAGGGGGACATGGTCGTCGCCCGCGCCGGCTCGTTCTTTGCCGAGGGCGACCGGGTCGAGCCGATCCCGACCGACCCGGCACCTGACCCCGTGACGGAGCCAGTGACGGACGCTGAGACGGACGGGGGCGAGGCCCAGCCCGACGCCTCCCCGGACACGGTCGGGGACGCCCGGGACACCGGCCAGACAGCCCCCACAACGCCCGACACCGATGGCGATCCTGCCCCTGCGGATGAACCCTCGGACGCCACTCCGGCTGCCCCGTCAGTCGCGACTCCGGCCACCCCGTCTGTCGCCACGACTGACGTGCGGCCCATCGCGCGCCCCGACACCGGCCCGGACGCGCCCGAAACGGCATCGACATCCGGCACCCAGACCGAAGGATCCGCGCAATGAACATGTCCACTTGGGCGATCCGCAAGCCGGTGCCGTCGCTGGCGCTGTTTCTGGTGCTGTGCATCGTCGGCATGGTCAGCTTCTTCCGCCTGCCCGTCACACAGTTTCCCAACATCGACATCCCGATCATCACCGTCAGCATCGGCCAGGGCGGCGCGGCCCCGTCGGAAATCGCGACCCAGATCGTCAAACCGGTCGAGGGTGCGGTGTCGGACATCACCGGCGTCAACCATGTGACCGCGACCGCCTCGGACGGGGCTGCGAACATCACCATCGAGTTCGAGCTGGAGGTCGACACCGACCGCGCCCTCAACGACGTGAAAGACGCGGTCGCGGGCGTGCGCGGCGACCTGCCCGACGGGGTGACCGAACCGCTGATCAAGCGGCTGGATGTCACCGGCCAGCCGATCCTGACCTATGCGATCTCGGATTCCACCCGCTCGATCGAAGAGCTGTCGTATTTCGTCGACGAGGTTGTCGCCCGCGAAATCACCAGCGCCAGCGGCGTCGGCAAGGTCGACCGCATCGGCGGCGGCGACCGCGCGATCGAGGTCGGTCTGGACCCCGACCGCCTGCTGGCCCTTGGGCTGACGGCGGCGGATGTGAACGGCCAGATCCGCGCCAGCAACGTCGATCTGGGCGGCGGCAGCGGCGATCTGGCGGGGCAGGCCTATTCCATCCGCGCGCTGGGCGCCGTGGACTCGCTGGCAGAGTTGCGCGCGACCCCGATCAGCCTGCCCTCGGGCGGCACCGTGCGTCTGGACCAGATCGGCAGCGTCACCGACGGCGCGACCGAGGCCAGCACATTCGCCCTGCTGGACGGCCAGCCCGTGGTCGCAATCGCCATCTTCCGCTCGACCGGGGCCAGCGACCTTGAAGCGGGCGACAAGGCCAAGGACCGCATCGCTCAAATGTCGCGCGATTATCCGGACGTCAGCTTCACGCTGGTCGACGACGCCACGGTCTATACCGAAGGCAACTACCAGTCGGCGATGAACACGCTTTACGAAGGTGCCGCGCTGGCCATCATCGTGGTCTTCCTGTTCCTGCGAAACTGGCGTGCGACGATCATCACCGCCGTCGCCCTGCCCCTGTCGATCATCCCCACTTTCATCGTGATGAGCTATCTGGGCTTTTCGCTGAACACCGTGTCGCTGCTGGGGATCACGCTGGTGACAGGCATCCTTGTCGATGACGCCATCGTCGAGATCGAGAATATCGTCAGACACATACAAATGGGCCGCCCGGCCTATGAGGCGTCCGAGGAAGCGGCCTCGGAAATCGGCATGACCGTGGTCGCGATCAGCTTCACCATCGTCGCCGTCTTCGCGCCCGTCAGCTTCATGTCCGGCATCGCGGGGCAGTATTTCAAGCAGTTCGGCCTGACGGTCGCGGTGGCGGTGCTGTTCTCGCTGCTGGTGGCGCGGTTGATCACGCCGATGATGGCCGCCTATTTCATGCGCGATGGGATCGAGCCCGAGGACGAAAAAGACGGGTTCATCATGCGCAGCTACCTGCGGATCCTGCGCTGGACCCTGCGCAACCGCACCGTGACGCTTCTGATGGGGGTCGCGATCTTCGCAGGCTCGATCTTCTCGGCGACGCTGCTGCCGACCGAATTCGTGCCCGCCGCCGACACAGGCCGCACCAGCGTCAGCCTTGAGCTGCCGCCCGGCTCGACCCTTGCCGACACCCGCGAGGCCAGCCGCAATGTCAGCCGCATCATCGCGCAGGTGCCCGAGGTGACGAATGTCTTCGTCAACAACTCGGGCGGCGACACCACGGCCTCGATCGGGGTGAACTTCGGGCAGAAATCCGACCGCGACCGCTCGTTCGTCGAGATCGAGGAAGACATCCGCACGCTTCTGGCGCCGGTGCCCGACGCGCGGCTGAACGTCTCGGCCCAAGGTCAGCGCGACATCGCGATCAGCGTGCTGGGCGATACCGAGCGCGGCGCCTCGGACGCCGCCGTCGCCCTGTCGCGGCAGATGGAGGCGTTGCCCGCCATCCGCAACACCACCACCACCGCCGCCCTTGTCCGCCCCGAGATCCAGATCATCCCGCGCCCCGAGCTTGCCGCCGAACTTGGCGTGACGGCGCAGGCACTGGCGACCACCATCCGCATCGCCACCATCGGCGACACCGGCGCCAACGTGGCCAAGTTCAACACCGGCGAACGGCAGATCCCCATCGTCGTCCGCCTGAACGAGGACGTGCGCAACAACCTGTTCCTGATGCGCGGGCAGCGCATCGCCTCGAACCGCGGCGCCCCTGTTCCGATGGAGGCCGTGGCCGACGTCGCCCTCGCCACCGGCCCCAGCACCATCGAACGCTATGACCGACGCTATCGCACCTCGGTTCAGGCCGATCTCACGCCGGGCTTCCCGCTGGGCCCCGCAACCGCCGCGATCAACGCGCTGCCCTTGGCCAAGAACATGCCCGAAGGCACCGAGATCCAAGCCGCCGGCGACGCCGAGGTCATGGGCGAGGTCTTCACCCAGTTCGGTCTGGCGATGGGCGCGGGCGTGCTGCTGGTCTATGTCGTGCTGGTGCTGCTGTTTTCCAGCTTCGTCACGCCGATCACCATCCTGCTGTCGCTGCCCCTGGCCATCGGCGGCGCGATCTTCGCGCTTTATCTGGGCAATTATGCCATCGGCCTGTCGGTGGTGATCGGCTTCCTGATGCTGATGGGGATCGTCACCAAGAACGCCATCATGCTGGTCGAATTCGCGCTGGAGGCCATGGGTCGCGGCGTCAGCAAGGAAGACGCGATGATCGACGCGGGCCACAAACGGGCGCGGCCGATCATCATGACCACCATCGCCATGACCGCCGGCATGGTGCCCTCGGCGCTGGCGGTGGGCACGGGGGGCGAATTCCGCGCCCCGATGGCCATCGCCGTCATTGGCGGGCTGTTGCTGTCGACCGTGCTGTCGCTGTTGTTCGTGCCCTCGCTGTTCAGCGCCATCAACGGGCTGAAAACCCGGGGCCGCAGCTTGCTGGTCTCGACCTTCGGCGCCAACCAGCCGCGCGGCCCGGAAAAGAAGCCTCAGTGACCGGACATCCCCGACAGGCCAAAGGGCCTGTTCGGGGGTGTCCGCCGTCGGTCCCGCTGGTGCCCGCCCCCGGAACGCGATAGGGGTTCAGGGTCGAACAAAAGGCCACCGATCCCATGCAGAAGATCCCCCTGCCCGAACGCGAGAACTGGCGCGAGGAAGCCGCCGAGCTGGGCTTTTCCTTTGCCGACATGCATGGCGAGCCCTATTGGGACGAAACCTCGGCCTATTGCTTCAACCTGCGCCAGGTCGAGGACGATATCGAAGACCCCTCGACCGAGTTGCATTCCATGTGCCGTCAGGCGGTCGAGGCCATTGTCGAGAGCGAAGACCTGATGGGTCAGATGGGCATCCCCGACGCCCACCGCGATCTGGTGGCCGACAGCTGGCGCCGGGGCGAGCCCGAGCTTTATGGCCGTTTCGACTTTGCCTATGACGGCACCGGCCCTGCCAAGCTGCTGGAATACAACGCCGACACGCCAACCTCGCTTTACGAAAGCGCGTCCTACCAGTGGCGCTGGCTCGAGGCTCAGTTGCAGGCCGGCGTGCTGCAAGAGGGCGACGACCAGTTCAACGGCATCCACGAGGCGCTTGTCGAACGCTTCGCCCAGCTTTTCACCCCCGGCACCGATCTGCATTTCGCCGCGATGGCCGACACCCCCGAGGATTACTCGACGGTGGAATCCCTTGGCTGGGCCGCCCGCGAGGCCGAGCTGGGCGCCCATTACACCGATCTGGAGAAGCTGGCGATCAGCACCGATGGCCAGTTTCTGGACGATGAAGACCGGGTCATCGGCACCCTCTTCAAGCTTTACCCGTGGGAGGATCTGTTTCGCGACGATTTCGCCGAGAACCTCGCGACCTCGGGCTGCCTGTTTATCGAACCGCCGTGGAAGGCGCTGCTGTCCAACAAGGGCCTGCTGCCCGTGCTGTGGCAGATGTTCGAAGGCCACCCCAACCTGCTGCCCGCCTTCCTCGAAGCGGACGTCGAACAGGCATTGAAGGGCACCGGCGCCCCTGCCGCCGACGTGGCCGAAGCTTTCGACCGTGCCGCCCCTGACCTGCTGCGCGCCCATGTGCGCAAGCCGCTTTTCTCGCGCGAAGGCGCCTCGATGGCCATTGTCGAGCGTGGCGAGATTACCGACGCCTCGCCGCGCGACGACTATGCGGCCCATCCCAAGATAATTCAGGCCTATCACGACCTGCCCGAATTCGACGGCTTCCGCCCGATCATCGGCGCCTGGGTCATCGGCCAGGAGGCCGCCGGCATGGGCATCCGCGAGGACCGGTCGCGGATCACCCAAGACCTGTCACGCTTCAAACCCCATTTCATCCGAGACTGACCGAAAGGACACGCCATGAGAAAACGCTCCGGACGGGTCGCGCTGTTCATCGTCGGCGCCGCCGCCTTCACCCTTGCCGGCTGCCGCGACGAGAAGGTCGAGGCCGAGGCGTTCCCTGATCTGCAAAGCTGCGAGGCCGCCGCCTCTGATGGGGGCTTCGACGCGGCGCAATGCGAAACGGCCTTTGCCGAAGCGCAGCAGTTGCACGTCGAATCCGCCCCCCGCTACGACAGCCTACAGGTCTGCGAAGAACAGCACGGCGCCGGCGCCTGCGGGTCCGAAGCCGAGGCCGCCGGTCCGGCCACCGGCGGCTCGGGCAGCATCTTCATGCCGCTGCTGGCGGGCTATCTGATGGGCAACATGCTGGGCCGGGGGATGGGCGCGCAGCCGCTTTACAAGACATCCAACGGACGGTTCTCGAACGCGACGGGCAGTCAGGTCTATGGCTCGAACCGGGGACGCGCCAATCTAGGCGCCAGCCACTTCGCCCGCCCGCCCTCGACCATCGGCAAGGCGCCCATGACCCGCGCCTCGGTCGCATCGCGCGGCGGCTTCGGACGCACCGGAGGGGCCCGCGGCGGCTTCGGCGGTTTCGGCGGCTGACCGCATCCGCGGGGGCGGCCCAGCGCTGCACCCCGCCGCTGCACCCCGCCGCGCGCCCCGGCGGGGCCCGTCCGCGCCGCGCCCTGTGACGACCCCAATTACGAGCGCGAAATCAACGGTATGGCCCGGTTTCGCCCTGAGTCGCCCCGCGCCCGGCACCCCCGCGCAACTGTCTTAAAGTCGCAAAGACGGGGCAGGCATCCTCTAGCACCATCCCAAAGCGGCTTTCCGCCGCCATTTGGGAGGATGTGATGAGACCCTATTTCGCAAACACCACCGCAGGTGTGCTGACGCTTTCGCTCAGCGCCGGACTTGCCTTCGCGCAAAGCCCCGACGTGCCGGACAATCTTGAAAAGCTGTCGAATTTCCAAAGCACCGGCACCACTGAATTTCAGTATATCGACCAAAGCGGCGATTATGCCGACGGCATCAAGAAAACGCTGGAACGGATCACCCTGCCCGACGGCTTCAAGATCGAGCTTTACGCCGTGGTGCCAGACGCCCGGCACATGGCCGTAGGCCCGCAGGGCATCGTGACCATCGTCGGCACCCGCAAGGACAAGGTCTGGGCCGTCACCGACCGCAACAAGGATCGCAAGGCCGACGAGGTCAAGGATTTCGCGCCCTCGCTGACCTTCACCATCCCCAACGGCCCCTGCTTTTCCAAGGACGGGTTCCTTTATATCGCCGAGCAAAACCGCGTGCTGCTGTTTCCGGCGGGTGAATTCTTTTACGAAAGCCCCGATGTGGCGGCCTTCAACCTTGTGGCCAAGGGCGATCTGATCCCCGAGGACGAGGAAAGCTTCAACCACACGGCGCGGGTCTGCAAGATCGGTCCTGACGGCAAGATCTATATCTCGCTGGGTCAGCCCTTTAACGTGGCTCCCGCCGAGAAGCTGGACAAATACGCCAAGTACGGCATCGGCGGCATGATCCGCATGAACACCGACGGCACCGGGCGCGAGGTCTATACCACGGGCATCCGCAACTCGGTCGGGCATGATTTCCACCCCGAGACCGGCGAGCTGTGGTTCACCGACAATCAGGTCGACGGCATGGGCGATGACATCCCGCCGGGCGAGATCAACCGCCAGACAGCCGCCGGGCAGAATTTCGGCGCGCCGTGGTATGGCGGCGGTGACGTGCGGACCAATGAGTACAAGGGCGAAGAGCCGCCCGCCGACACCGTCATGCCCGCCGTCGAAACCGTCGCCCACGCCGCCGATCTGGGGATGGAGTTCTACGAGGGCTCGATGTTCCCGGCCAAATACAAGAACGCCATTTTCTCGGCGCAGCACGGGTCGTGGAACCGCACCACGCCGGTCGGCGCGCGGGTCATGGTCACCATGATCGACGATGAGGGCAACGCCACGATCGAACCCTTCGCCGAAGGCTGGATCGACGAGAATGGCGAATATCTGGGCCGCCCCGTCGACGTGGCCGAGCTGCGCGATGGCTCGATTCTGGTGTCCGACGATCTGGCCGGTGCGCTCTACCGCATCTCATACGAGAAATGAGGGCTGTTTTGATCGTGGCGCTTGGCGGGGGGTTCCTCGCCAGCGCCTATCTGGCGCCGGTGGCGTCCCAGCAGACGCCGCCCGCCGCCGAAGTGCCGCCCCAGTCGTCCCTGCCCCTGCCGCCCCTGCCCCAAGGCGACGCCGCCGCCGGGCGCAAGCTGGCCGGCCAATGCCGCACCTGCCACGGGCTGGACGGCTATGCCCGCATCCCCATCGCCCCGCATATCGGCGGCGAGCCTGCGGGCTATCTGGGCGCCCAGCTTCGCGCCTTTCGCGACGGCACCCGCACCCACGAGATGATGAGCGTGGTTGCGGCACAGTTGAGCGACCAGCAGATCGCGGATGTCTCGGCTTGGTACGCCAGCCACGTCGCCAGCGCGGCACTGGAGGCAGACCCCAAGGATGCCCCCGAGGGTTGCATCGGCTGTCACGGCGTGGACGGCATCGCAGAGATCGAGGACACGCCCAATCTGGCCGGCGAGACGAATATCTACATCGACACCCAGCTCAAGGCGTTCCGCTCGGGCAAGCGTCGGCACGAGGTGATGACCGACATCGCCGCCGACATGTCCGACGCCGAAATCCGCGCCGCCGCCGACTGGTACGGGGCGGTCAAACTGACAATAGCCGAGCCGCCCAAGGACGGCCCGTCAGAGCCGTCAGAGACGCCAATGAGCCCGAAGACAGACGCGAAATAACATCGGACCCCGGCACGGAATGGCCGGGTTTATCCGAACTCGCGCAGCACCCGGCGCAGTTCGTTGGCGATCACCGGCTTGCGCAGCATGGGCACCTTCTGGAAGCGGGCCGGCAGATCCTGAATGCCCGCATAGCCCGTGCAAAAGGCAAAGGGCACCGACAGTTCGGCCAGCGCGTCGGCGATGGGAAAGCTGCGTTTGCCGCCAAGGTTCACGTCCAGAATGGCGGCATCGGGCGCGCGTTTGGCGATCCGGTTCAGCGCATCCTCGACCAGTGAATAAGGACCGACGACCTTCAGACCCTCATCCTCTAGCGCCATTGCCATTTCCAAGGCGATCAGCGCCTCGTCCTCGACCAGCATCACATGCTCGAGCTTTGTGGTGCCGCCGTCGGTGGGGCGCGCGGGCTCGGAAGCTTCGGCTTTGGCGTCGCCACGGGTGCCGGTGGTCAACTGGTTCGCAGGCAGGCAGATCCGGCATTCCATCCCGTTGTCGGCCCATTCCACGTCCAAAGTCCCGCCAAGCTGGCCGCGAACCATCGCCCGCATCATCGTAGAGCCGAATCCGTCCCGACGGTTTGACGCAACGGGCGGGCCGTCGCTTTCACGCCACGACAGACACAGCATTCCCTTGTCCTCACCCGCGGCCTGAACCGACCAGCGGATATCAAGAAGGCCGTAACCCTCGGACATCGCGCCATATTTCACGGCGTTCGTGGCAAGCTCGTGCAGCACCAGCGCAAGCGACTGGCCGGCGGCGGGCGTCAGTTGGACATCGGGGCCCTCGACGGCGATCCGGTCGGCCAAGGTCTCGCGGAACGGGGCCAGCTCGGCCGAGAGCACTTGCCCCAGGGGCACCCCCTCCCACTGGGAGGCGGCCAGAAGGTTATGCGCCTGCGACAGGGCATGGATGCGCCCGACCAGCGAGGTCTTCAGATCGCGGGTGGTCTCGGCACGGGTCAGTTGTACGACGGATTGGACCACCGCCAGCAGGTTTTTCGCCCGGTGGTCGATCTCGCGGGCGAGCAATGTCTGACGTTCCTCGGTCCGGCGCCGGTCGCTGATATCGATGACCGTGCCGGTAAAATGCACGGCCCGGTCGCCTTCGAACAGGGCGCGGCCCTTGGCCTTCAACCAGCGCTGAACACCGTCGTTTATGCCGATAACCCGGTATTCACAGTCGAAATCACCGTGCTCGGTGTCCTTGATGGCGGCCCGGACCGCGTCCAGAACCCGCGGGCGATCCTCGGGGTGCAGACACTCCATGAAATCTTCGCCGGGGTAGGTGCTGCCGTCGCGACCCAGCCCGAAAAGCTTGCGGCAGAGATAGTCGCATTTGATCTCGTTCTTCTCCAGATCAAAGCTCCAGATGCCCAGTTGGGCGGCCTCGGTCGCCAGACGGCGGCGGTTTTCGCTGCGGCGCAGGGCGTCCGAGGTGCGGGCCTGCTCGACCGCGACGGCGGCCAGTTGCGCAAGTTGGACCAAAACGGCCTCGTCGGCTTCGTCGAACTCGGTGCCGTCGCGCTTGTCGGACATCTGCACCAGACCAAGGTTCGAGCCGTCGCGCCCCACCAGCGGCGCCGCAAGCCAGCCGCGCATGGGCGGATGGATGGCCTTGTCGTCGCTGAAGCTGCGGAACCGGGGATGCGCCTCTAGCTGGGCCTGAGTCATGCGCATCGCGCGATTGTGCTCGCACACCATCGTATAGATGCCCTGACCGGTGGGCGGGGCGTCGTAATCGGAAAATTCGGCGTATTTATCGCTGAGGTAGACCGAGTTGATCGCCTGTTCCCAATCCTTGCCCATGGTCAGGCTGACCACCGCCTGATGCACGTCGACCACCCGACGGGCGCCGTCGATGATCTCGGCCATCGCCTCATCCAGCCCCGATGCGGCCGTCACGTTGACGGATGTGGCGGTCAACGTCTGCAACTGCTCCAGCCGCCGACGCTCCATCTCTTCGGCGCGCTCGCGTTCGAGCTGGTTCCAGACCCGTTCGGCAACCTCTTCCACCAGCGCGACCTCGCCGGGTTCCCAATGGCGGACGGTCGAGTTGAGAACCGTGAGAACGCCGATCATGCGCCCGTTCTGAAAAAACGGCACGTCCAGCACCGAAGCGATCTTCAGGTGGGCGAACGCTGCCTGAATCTTCGGGTCCGCCACGCGAGGATCATCGGTGACATCCGGGATCACGACGATTTTCCCGGCACGCATCTCGTCGAAGATCGCCGTGCCGAAATCGCTTAGCCGGTGGCGACCGACGATGTTCGCAAGTGTCCCGTCCGTCCAGTCCTGCGTGACGACGGCGTGTTCATCGTCGGGCTCGATCTCGACAAAGGCGGCTTGGCTGGCGTTCAGGTGACGCGCCAATAACTTCGCCGCCGTGCCGACGATGGCGACCGGGTCCTGACTGGCGCGCAGCTCATCCATAAGCTCGGTGCCGAACCGCTGCCGGGCCTCGTTCTTGACCTGATTGGTGATCTCGTCACAGGGGCAGAAAATGCCCAGCACCTCGCCCTCGGTGCCCCGGATCGGGGTGTAGGAAAACGAAAAATGCGTCGTCTCGGTATAGCCCTTGCGTTCCATCTGCAGGGTGATGTTGTCCATCGAAATGGACTCGCCCTGCTTGGTCCGAGAGACCAGATCTTTCAGATCCGGGTCCCAGATTTCGTGCCACACCTCTTGGAACGGCTGCGCCAGCGCCGCCGGATGCTTGCGCAGCAGGATTTCGGCGTAGCGGTCGTTGTACAAAAGCGTGTTCTCGTCGCCCCAGATGATGAACATCGCCTGCCGCGATTTCAGCATCAAAGGCACCAGCACCTTCAGGGCGGGGGGCCAGTTTTCAATGGGGCCCAGCGGCGTTTCGGACCAGTCCAGCGCCAGCATGCGTTCACCCATCTCGCCACCGCCCTCGAAGAGCTGAGCAGCAACGGACATGGCGGCGTGCGAGGGCGGGTTCTGATTCACTGAGCTTTTCTCTACTATAGCGACCGGGCCGCCGGACTTCATCGTTGGACCAGCCGCGATCGCGAACGGGTTTCGCCGTCGCGGCCTTTCAATGAGTTAGCAGAGCCGGCCCAGACGGCAAGCCCATCCGCGACAGGACATTGCCGACCAAGACAAAAGTCCCACGGTGCCGCGGTGGTGGTCAAGCCACCGGAAAGCTTGTCCCCTACCCGCCTTCGGGGCACCTGACAGCCCAGCGGTTTGTGCCGGCGGGCGGTCGTTATTCACCCGGTTCATTTGCCGGCTTCATTCACCGTCATCATTCACCGTCTTCGCGCTCGTAGAGATCCTCGTAACGGGTGATATCATCCTCGCCGACATAGGCGCCGGTCTGAACCTCGACCAGGATCATCGGCACCTTGCCGGGGTTCTCCATCCGGTGGCGGGCACCGACGGGCACATAGACCGACTGGTTTTCGCAGACCAACTGCTCGACGCCCTCGATCTGGACGCGGGCGGTGCCGCTGACGACGACCCAATGTTCGGCCCGGTGGACATGGCTTTGCAGCGACAGGGCGGCGCCGGGGTGCACAAGGATGCGCTTGACCTGAAACCTGTTGCCGACCGCGATGCTTTCGAACCAGCCCCATGGACGGTGGTCGCGGGGGTGGTTCGTGGCCTGCGTCGCGCCCCGCTCGCGCAGGGCCGCCACCGCAAGCTTGACGTCCTGCGCCCGGCTCATGTCGGCGACCAGAACCGCGTCGGGCATGGCGATGGCGACGATGTCGCGCAAACCGATGCCGACCAGCGCCACGCCCTCGGCCTCGGAGCGCAGCAGGCTGTCGTCGCAGTCGATGGCCGAGGCCCCGCCCGCCACGGCCACCCCGCGCGCGTCGGCGTCGGCCTCGCGCCAGACGGCGTCCCAGCCGCCCAGATCGGACCAGCGGCTGCGCAGGGGCACCACCGACAGGTTGTCGGCCTTCTCCATCACCGCGTAGTCGACCGAAATGCTGTCGGCGTCGGACCACGACGCAGGGTCCAGCCGCAGGAACCCAAGATCGGGGCGGGCACGGTCGACGGCGTGGCGGACCGGACGCATCATCCGGGGGGCGTGGGCGGCGAAAGCGTCGATGATGCTTTGCGCCGAGGCCAGAAAGATCCCCGCGTTCCAAAGATAGCAGCCCGCGTTGATCATGCGCCGGGCCTCGGGCAGGTCGGGCTTTTCGACGAAGTGCTCCAGCGGCACGGGGGTGCCCGCCTTATCCGGGGATTGCGCTAGTTTCAGGTATCCATAGCCCGTCTCGGGCCGGGTCGGCAGCACGCCGAACGTCACGATGCGCCCGGCCTCGGCCAGCGGCAGGCCGCGTCCGACGGCGGCCAGAAAATCCTCGGGCTCTGCGATGACGTGGTCCGAGGGGGCGACCAGCATGATCGCGTCGGGATTGATGGCGGCCAGATGCAGGGCCGCGGCAAGGATCGCGGGGGCGGTGTTGCGGCCCTCGGGTTCGATCAGAATAGCGCCGGGGTCGACGCCGGCCTCGGCCAGTTGCTGGGTCGCGATGAAGCGGAAGTCCGAGGCGGTGACCACCACGGGCGGCGCAAAGCGCAGCCGCTCGGTCGCGCCGGACAGGCGCCGGGCCGCCGCCTGAAACAGGGACTGGTCGCCAGACAGGGGCGCGAATTGCTTGGGGTAGCTGCGGCGCGATAGCGGCCAAAGCCGCTCGCCAGAGCCGCCGCACAACAGAACCGGTGTGATGGAACGCAACTCATCCCTCCTTCATTGGGCGCGGCGTCACGGGCGCGGCACCGACGGGGCACACACACAGGGCACCAACGGGGCACCCACGGGTCGGCAGGTGGCACAAAGTCAACCTGTGCCGGACGTCCGGTGCAAGCATGCCCGCCCCCTCACCCCGAAGATTAATGAGATAGGTTGCATTTTAGTTAAGCGCCCCGCTGAACGCGCGACCGCCGGATGACCTTCCGTAACCTGCGGGAAAACGGGAACTTTCAACCGACGCTGGTGTTTGAAGCAGAATGCCCGCACAATCGCGTCGGCGACGGTCTTTTCCGGGCGTCTGCCAAACTTTCACTGGGTTTCGACAAGCCAAGGACCGGGGACAGAACACATGAGCCAAGACGACAGCTTTTCCCACTCGCCCGCCTCCACCCCGAAGACAGCGGACTCTCAAACCGCCGGGTCCGGCGAAACCGAGGAAAACCCCTTTTCCGAAGAGCGCGAGCAGCACACCCCCAAGCACAAGCGCGAGCGCGAGGAAGCTGCCCAGATCGCCGAGCGTCAGGGTCTGTCGTCGGTCACGGTCTATTCGATCGTCCGTCAGGAAGGCATCGAAGAACTGTCGCGCCCGGTGCAGTCCCTGTGGTGGTCGGGCGTCGCGGCGGGCATCGGCATCACGACCTCGGTCTTCGCCGAGGCGATCTTGCACAACGGTCTGGAAGGTCACCCCTATCGGGCCCTGCTGGAAAGCCTTGGCTACACCGTGGGGTTCGTTCTGGTCATCCTGTCGCGGCTGCAGCTTTTCACCGAAAACACCCTTACGGTCATCCTGCCGCTGCTGAATAACTTCAGCGTCGCACGGGTGGGGATCGCGGCCCGCCTGTGGGCCGTGGTCTTCGTGGCCAACCTTGTCGGGGCCGCCGCGACGATGGCCGTCACGCTTTATTTCGGCACCACCTCGGCGGAAAACATCGAGGCGATGCTGGTGATCTCGCGCGAATACGCCGAGCACTCGGGCTGGGAAGCGATGTGGCTTGGCGTGCCCGCGGGCTTCTTCATCGCGGTGCTGGTGTGGATGCTGCCCTCGTCCCGCGGGTTCGAGATTCTGACGATCATGCTGTTCACCTTCCTCATCGCGGCGGGCGGTCTGACCCACGTGATCGCGGGCTCGGCCGAGGCGTTCCTGCTGGTCTTCAACGCCGAGATGGGCCTGTTCGCGGCGATCTTCACGTTGATCCTGCCAACGCTGGTGGGCAACGTTCTGGGCGGCACGTTCCTGTTTGCCCTGCTGGCCTATGCGCAGGTCGAGGAAGAGCTTTGATCGCCTGACGGGAGGCCCGGGGGCCGGGTCCGCGCTGGTCCGCGCCGGTCCGCGCCTTCGGGCATATCGCCCGTGCTGCACAGTCCTAGGGACACTCCTTGGGCCGTGCAGCCCGGCGCGACGACCTGACACCGCGGACCGACATCGCAGACCGACTTCGCAGACACGCAACGACGGGTTGCCGGAAATTTTCCCACTCTGCTTGGAACCCGGCCCGGACGGTGCCGTTGAATCCGTAGGCTGGCAGCGCCCTTTGGGTTTTCCCAGCCTTGCCGCACCCGTCGGCACCTGTCCCTTATCGCGCCCGGTCCGATCCCGTTGCGGGGTCTGTTGGCGCCCCGACTTGCGAGGTTCTCGATGTCCGCCCGTAGCTTGATCGCCCGGCTCCCATTCCTCCGCCCCTCTGCCCTCCGTCCCTCTGCGTCGCCGTCCGAGACCTCTTCCAAGACCTGCCCGACCCTTAGCCGCCGTGGGCTTCTGGGGGGGACCGGCGTGGTGGCGGCCAGTTTGGCCACCCCAGCGTTGGCGACACCAGCCGAGCCCGCGCGGCCAACCGGCCCGGCCGGGCGGCATGACCCGCAGATCGCGGACACCGACCACATCCGCACCTATTACGCGTTGGCAAGAAGCTGACAGCGCCGCCCCTTGATCCGACACCGCAACCAAGGACTTTGGTATGCTGAGAAAAAAGACCACTCCCCGGCCCGCGCGGCCCACCGCCACGCAGTTCGACCCCGCGCCCGCAGGGGGTGCGACAGGCGGCCCCAGCAGGCGCGATTTTCTGCGCAACAGCGGTGTCATGGGCCTTGCCCTCGGCGCAGGCTGGAGTGCCGGGACCGTTCAGCGGGCCGACGCCTCGACCCCCATCACCAGCGGCGAGGTCTTGCGCCGGAAGACCATCTGTCACTTCTGCTCGGTCGGATGCTCGCTTTGGGCCGAGGTGCAGCAAGGCGTCTGGATCGGACAGGAACCCGCCTTCGAAAGCCCGGTCAATCAGGGCACCCATTGCGCCAAAGGCGCCGCCATGCGCGAGATCGCGGTCAGCGAACGGCGCCTCAAATACCCGATGAAAAAGGAAGCCGGCGTCTGGAAGCGGATCAGCTGGGATCAGGCCATATCCGAGATTTCGGCCAAGCAACTGGCCATCCGCGAAAAATACGGCCCCGACAGTTCGTATTGGCTGGGCTCGGCCAAGTTTTCGAACGAACAAAGCTACCTGTTCCGCAAGTTCGCCGCCTTCTGGGGCACCAACAACGTCGATCATCAGGCGCGGATCTGCCATTCGACGACAGTGGCGGGCGTGGCCAACTCGTTCGGCTACGGCGCGATGACGAACACGTTCAACGACATCCGCAACTCCAAGTCGATCATCATCATCGGCGGCAACCCCGCCGAGGCGCATCCCGTTTCAATGCTGCACGTGCTGGGCGGCAAGGAAAACGGCGCGCCGATGATCGTGGTCGACCCCCGTTTCACCCGCACCGCCGCCCACGCGGACGAGTATGTCCGCATCCGCCCCGGCGCCGACGTGGGCTTTCTGAATGGGCTGACCCGCGAGATTCTGGCCAACGGCTGGGAAGACCGCGAATACCTTCGCCAACGTGTCTTCGGCCTAGAGGAGGTCCGCGCCGAGGTTCAGAAATGGACCCCCGAAGAGGTCGAGCGCGTGGCGGGCATCCCCGCCGACCAGACCCGCCGCGTCGCCCGGACACTGGCTGAAAACCGGCCCGGCACGCTGATCTGGTGCATGGGCCTGACCCAATCGCATATCGGCAACAACAAGACCCGCGCGGCATCGATCCTGCAACTGGTGCTGGGTAACATCGGCAAGACCGGCGGCGGCACCAACATCTTTCGCGGCCACGACAACGTGCAGGGGGCGACCGACATGGGCGTCTCGTGCGATACCCTGCCCGCGTATTACGGGCTGAAGGAGGGCGCGTGGAAACACTGGTCCCGGGTCTGGGGCGTGGATTACGAATGGATCAAGGGGCGCTTCGCCTCGAAAGACCTGATGGAGACCGAGGGCATGCCCGTCAGCCGCTGGCTGGACGGCGTGCTGGAAAAACCCGAGGCGCTGGACCAGCCGCACCCCGTAAAGGCGATGACCTTCTGGGGCCATGCGGCGAACTCGCTGACCCGTGGTCCCGAACAGCGGGCGGCGATGGACACGGTCGAGTTGCTGACCATCATCGACCCCCACCCCACTCAGGTCGCGGTGATGACCGACAAGACCGATGACGTCTACCTGCTGCCCGCCGCCTCGACCGCCGAATCCCACGGCACGGTCACCAACTCGAACCGCTCGGTCCAGGTGCGCGACAAGGTTGTGGACCCGATCTTCGAATCCAAGACCGACTACGAGATTGTGCGTCTGTTCGCCGAGGCCTTCGGTTTTGCCGACAAGCTCTTCAAGGGCATCCGCATCGTCGACGGCGTCCCCGATGCCTATGACCTGCTGCGCGAGATCAACCGCGGCAGCTGGACCATCGGCTACACTGGTCAGTCCCCCGAGCGTCTGCGCCGTCACATGGACCATCAGGACAAATTCGACAGCATCACGCTTCTGGGCAAGGAAGAGCCCGTGAAGGGCGAATACTACTGCCTGCCGTGGCCCGCTTGGGGAAATCCACGCGACAGCCACCCGGGCACGCCGCTGCTGTATGACACCTCGCGTTCGGTCCAAGAGGGCGGGCTGCCCTTCCGCGCCCGCTGGGGCGTCGAACACGAAGGCCGCAACCTGCTGGCCGAGGACAGCTTTCCCAAGGACAGCGAGATCCGCGACGGCTACCCCGAAGGCACCATCGGGATACTGCAGGCGCTTGGCTGGGCCAGCGACCTGACCGACCGCGAGATGCTGATCGCCGTGGCCATCGCCGCCGACAGGTTCACGCTGGACATGCTGGATATGCCCGACGACCGGGTCCGCGATGCGATGGACCGGCTGGAAGCCGCGGCACGCGAGGGCGAGCTGAACCCGACGGACGAGCCTCATGCCACGGACAATGGCAGCTGGCAGGGCAACTCGGATGAAAACTCGGGCGGCCAGCCGCAAAGCCCTGCGGCCAGCGGTGCCGGTGCGGGCGACAACAACGGCAGCAGCAACAGCAACAGCAACAGTCGCGCAAGCGTCAAACGCCGCTTCCCCGACTATCCCGACAAGGCGATCACCGCCATCGCCGGCTATCTGGCGAACAACCCGCAGGACGATCCGACGCCGCAGATGTCGCTGCGCGCCCGGATCATGCGCGTCAACTGGAAGACCGACCTGTCGGGCGGCATCCAGCGCGTGATGATCGCGCACCATCTGGCCCCCTACGGCAACGGCAAGGCCCGGATGCTGGTGTGGAACTTCCCCGACCCCGTGCCCGTCCACCGCGAGCCGCTCTACACCACCCGCCGCGATCTTCTGCCCGAATACAAGACCTACGAGGATCGCCGCATGTGGCGTCTGCCGGTGCTCTACCAGTCGATCCAGGAACAGGATTACAGTCAGGAATTTCCCATGACCCTGACCTCGGGCCGGCTGGTCGAATTCGAAGGCGGCGGCGACGAGACCCGGTCCAACAAATGGCTGGCCGAGTTCCAGCAACAGATGTTTGTCGAGATCAACCCCGCCGACGCCGACGCCTCGGGCATCGAGGACAAGTCGTTCTGCTGGGTGCGCACCCCCGTCGGCAACCTGCGGGTGCAGGCGATGGTGACGCGCCGGGTCGATCCGGGCCTGGCCTTCATGCCCTTCCACTTCGCCGGGCTCTGGATGGGCGAGGATCTGTCCTCGCGCTATCCGGTCGGCACCGCGCCCTATGTGGTGGGCGAGGCGTCGAACACCGCCCAGACCTATGGCTACGACTCGGTCACCCAGATGCAAGAGACCAAAGCGACCATGTGCCGCATCGAACCCGCGTAAGGAAATCCAAATGTCCCGAATGAAATTCCTGTGCGACACCGACCGCTGTATCGAGTGCAACGCCTGCGCCACCGTCTGCAAGAACGAACACGAGGTGCCTTGGGGCATGGTCCGTCGCCGGGTCGTCACCATCAACGACGGCGAGGCCGACGAGACCTCGATCGCCATCTCCTGCATGCATTGCACCGATGCGCCCTGCGTGGCGGTCTGCCCGGTCTCGACGCTGTATCAGACCGATCTGGGGATCGTGCTGCACGACAAGGACACCTGCATCGGCTGCGGCTATTGCTTCTACGCCTGCCCGTTCGGCGCACCGCAATACCCCAACAGCACGCTGTTCGGCAGCCGGGGCGTGATGGACAAATGCACCTTCTGCGCCGGCGGCCCCGAGGAAAACGGCAGCGAGGCCGAGTATCGCAAATACGGTCGCAACCGCATCGCCGAGGGCAAGCTGCCGCTTTGCGCCGAGGTGTGCTCGACCCGGGCGCTGTTGGCCGGCGACGGCGACACCATCGGCGAGATCTACCGTGAACGGGTGATCCACCGCGGCTATGGCTCGGGGGCGTGGGGATGGAAAACCGCTTACTATCCGGAAGAAAAGTCATGAGCGATCCAGTCATGCGCGATCCAGAGGTCAAGATCAGGGGCCGCGATTTCACGGCCTATCGTATCGGCGGGGCGATTGCCGCCGTGCTGCTGCTGGCGGCGCTGATCTGGCAGTTTGCCCTGATGTTCGGCGGTCTCGACATGACCGTTCCCGAACGGCACTGGGGCCTTTCACGGCTGGACGGCGCGCCCGTTCAATCGACCCAAGGCGACGTCGCCGGCGCACGCGGCGACAACGCCCTGCCCGACAGCGGCCTGCTTGCGGCACAGGTGCTGCGCGACCGCACCCAGTTGCAAAACGAGCGCTACCGCACCGGCCCCTCGCCCGACGGCGACACGCCGCCGCTGGCCCTTGGTCCCGGCGAATACCTGACCGCCCGCCCCATGGTGGAGTCGGACGATGACGAAGGCGCACGCGGGCTGACCCGGGCGTGGTCGCGTCTGGATGGCGATACCGGCAGTCTGCTTGCACCGGGCCGCGAGGTGACTGGCCTGTCGTCCCTGCCCTATCCGGGTGCGCCGCTGTTCGAACGCCCGTCCGCGCGGGACTGGCGGGTCGGCATGACCGACATCGCGACCCATCTGGGCGCCATCTCGCTGCTGGGCTTTTCGTTCCTGCTGGCGCTGATCCTTGCGATCCGTGGCCGGGTGCCCATCGCCAAGGGCAAAAGCCCCCGCACCGTGCGCCGGTTCAACTTTCTGGAACGGGCCAACCACTGGATGACGGCGGGCAGCTTCATCATGCTGGCGCTGACCGGTCTTAGCATCGCCTACGGCGACACCCTGATCCGCCCGTTTGGCGAACCGTTCCTGGGTCAGGTCGGCTGGCTCGCCACATGGGGGCACGCGATGTTCTTCCCCTCGTTCGCGGTTGGCATCACGGTGATGGCCGTCCTGTGGACATGGCGCAACCTTCCCAGCCGTCTGGATATCGAATGGCTGCGCCGGGGCGGCGGCTTCTTTTCCGACGATCCGGACAACCCGCCCGCCCGCAAGTTCAACGCCGGGCAAAAGCTGATCTTCTGGGCGGCCATTCTGGGCGGGGCGCTGATGGTGGTCACGGGTGTGACGCTGATGTTCCCCTTCTACTGGCTGGGCGTCGACGGCATGACGTGGACGATGCTGACACATGCCATTGTCGGGGCGCTGCTGATCACCGTCTTCATCGGCCATATCTACATCGGCACGGTCGGCATGCAGGGCGCAATCGACGCCATGTGGGGCGGCGACGTGGATTACAACTGGGCCGAAGAGCACCACGAATTGTGGCTGCACGAGCTTGAGGCCCGTGGCCTCGACCAGACCCGCGACACCAGATCAGGGAGCGTGTGATGCCTGCATTTCTGACCGGAACCGTGCTGGCGGCGCTTTTTGCCACGGGGATGTATTTCGCCTTGGACGGGTTCACCGTGGATATGGTCGAAGCCTACGACGACCGCTCGGTTCTGGCCCACGAGATCCGCAACGAGGCCGGCGAAGGCGATGTGACCCCCAAGGCCGACTGACGCGCCGGGGGCCGCCGCACCGCCGTGCGGGCCCCGGCGCGTCAGTCGGTGCGATCGTGCTCTCTCCGCTGGCACCGCTGGCCCCACTGAACCGCCTCTCAGGATACCACGCAGGATACCCCGCCAGAGGCCCTCGCCGACTGTCGGGACAGGTCCGAGACACCCGGTCGCACCCCGGTCAAGAACCCGTGCGCAGGCGGGGTTCGCCCTTGTCCCCGGCTGCTGAAATTCTCATGGTCCGTGCCAGACCCGCTTCGCGCATCCCCGAGGCAGGATAGAAGGACCAGACCGCATGACCGCACCTGCCGATGACCGCCACTCCGCACCGCCCGCAGACACTGCCCCCAGTACTGCTCCTGGTACTGCCCCCGGTACTGCTCCCGCCGATCCGCAGGCGGGGCCCGCCCCGTCGACGGCCACCGCCCCGGACAGCGGCACACCGCGCCGTCGCTGGCGGCCTGCGGTTGTGGTGCCGCTCATCGCCATCGCCCTGTTCGGTCTGTTCGCATGGGGCCTGAAATATGGCACCAGCGACCTGCCCTCGGTGATGCTGAACAAGCCGGTCCCCAGCTTTGCGCTTGATCCCGTCAAAGGGCGCGACAAGGGGCTGGCGACTGCGGACCTGCAGGGCCACGTCTCGCTGGTGAACATCTTCGCGTCGTGGTGCGTGCCCTGCCGGGCCGAGCATCCGCTGATCATGGATCTGGCGGAAACGGGCGAGTTTCCGATTTATGGGTTCAACTTCAAGGACGACCCCGACGCCGCCATGAACTGGCTGGCCGAGCTGGGCGACCCCTATGCGCGGACGGGCGCGGATCTGGACGGGCGTGTCGCCATCGAATGGGGCAGCTACGGCGTGCCCGAGACCTTCATCATCGACGCCGAGGGGCGGATCGCCTATCGCCACGTCGGCCCCATGACGCAGACGGACATCGACGAAACGATCCTGCCGCTGGCCCGCAAACTGCGCGATGAGGCCCCCGAAACATCCGCAGCACTGGCTCGCCCCATCCGGACCGCCAAAGTCGCCGGGACCGCCGGGCCCGCCGAAGCGCCCACATCCCCGAAAGGACCCGTGAAATGACCCGTTTCGTCCCCCGCCCCATAGCGGCCCCCCTTGCGATCCTGTCTATGGCCGCGGCTCTGCTGACGGCCCCGGCTTTGGTCGCCCCTTCCGCACCGACCACCCTTGTCGCGGCGCTGACCGGGCAGGCTGTGTCGGGTACGACTTTGGCAGGTGCGGCCTGGGCAGGCGCGGCCTCGCAGGCGTTCCAGATGAACGACAGCCCGCAAGAGTTGCCGCCGATCCGGTTCGACGGCCCGGACGGGTCTGAAATGACCCTCGAGGATCTTCAGGGTCGCACGATCCTGCTGAACATCTGGGCGACGTGGTGTCCGCCCTGCGTCAAAGAGATGCCGATGCTGGACGCCTTGCAGGGCCGGCTTGGCGACGACGACTTCGAGGTCGTGATCCTGTCCATCGACAAGGCCGGTCCCGACGTGGTGCGGGCGTTTCTAGACAAGCTGGGCGTCACCCGGCTGGAGCCCTATTTCGACGATACCATGCTGTCGCTGTCGGCCCTGCGCGGAGGAGGCTTGCCCGTCACCCTGCTGATCGACCCCGAGGGCCGCGAACTCGGACGCCTGACCGGCCCCGCCGAATGGGATTCCGAGGATATGATTGGTTTCCTTGAAAGCGTCATTCCCTGACATCCGTCCGTTGGCGGTCACTTACTCGGTGCCCATGAACAATCATGGGCCGTCCACCGGGATCGTTTCCTAAAAGGAAAAAGCCGTTTGCGTTTGGACGCGATCGGCAAGCCTCCGCCAATCGCGGTGGCGCGGGCCCGCGACCGGGGAACACAGACCGGCCCGGCACGTTCCGTTCATGTCGAACAAAGGCCCTGCGTGACGGTGTCCGCAGGCCCGACCCGACGTGCAACAGTGATGGACTGTGTAACAGTGATGGGAGTGCACCCGATGAATGTCAGCGACGTGATGACTGCCAGCCCGGCCTGCTGTTCGGGCGAAACTTCGATGCAGGACGCCGCCCGCCAACTTCTTGACAGCGATTGCGGCGCCTTGCCGGTGGCCGACAGCGACGGCAAGCTTCAGGGCATCGTGACCGACCGCGACATCGCCTGTCGCGGCGTGGCCCAAGGCTTGGGCCCGGACACGCCGGTCTCGCAGGTGATGAGCGACAAGGTCGTTACCGCCTCGCCCGACGACAGCCTGTCGTCCTGCTGTGACAAAATGGAAAATGAACAAATCCGCCGCGTTGCCGTGGTGGACAAGGACGGGAGCTGTTGCGGCATGGTTTCTCAGGCCGACGTCGCGCTGAAAGCCAGCGCCGACGCCACGGCCGAGGTTGTCCGCGATGTCTCCCAGCGAAGCAGCGGCAGCAACGGCTGCTGCTGACGGCAGGACCCTCCGCCTGCCACTCACCACTCTCGCCCCCGCGCGGCCGCGCCGGGGGCGAGACGTGTTTGTGACCCGATTTATTAACCTGATTTTGCCTGTGACCCCTGCTCGACCCGGCGGCCCTCGGCCATCCAGTCGGGCAGCCCGCCTTGCATGGCCACAGCCGGAATGCCCCGCGCCCGAAGGGCCGCGACGGCGCGGTGCGAATACAGGCAATATGGCCCCCGGCAATAGGCGACAAGTTCGCCCCCCCC